>ERZ1034920.453-NODE-453-length-32843-cov-6.245700_pt1 | contig 32843 bp, 27 predicted proteins | sample MGYA00520688_ERZ1034920 | MGnify/ENA primary metagenome ERZ1034920 (study PRJEB33766, sample SAMN09781785) | gut metagenome | biome: gut microbiome | host: Homo sapiens | place: Madagascar | study: EMG produced TPA metagenomics assembly of the PRJNA485056 data set...
CCCGTCCCCTTTGGCACGCCGCTAGCCCAGCGCCACCAGCGCGGCCAGAAACGCCAGCGTGACCGCGGTAGCAACGGCGTCCCTGCGGCCCAGGCGCTGCTCGTGGAGGTGGGTGCGGCCCTCTCCGCCCTCGTAGCAACGGGCGTCAAGCGCACGGGAGAGGCCGTCGGCGTGGCGCAGGCAGCTGGCCAAGAGCGCTACTACCACCGGCACGATGGCGCGGACGCGCCGGATGGGCCCGCCTTCGTCCAGGCCGCCGCCGCGCATGGACTGCGCGTCCAGGATGGCCGAGGTCTCATCGGCGATGGTGGGCACAAACCGCAGCATGAGGCTGAAGACCATGGCCACCTCGTGGGCGGGAAGCCCCAGGCGGGCAAGAGGCGCCATCATGCGGTCGAAGGCGTCGGAGAGCTGCGTGGGCGTGGTCGTCAGCAGGATGAGCCCGCCCAGCATGAGGGCCAGGCCAAAGCGGATGGTGTAGAGCACAGCCGCCCAGGCGCCGCCAGTGGTTATGGTGAGGGGGCCTGCGGCAAGAAGCACTTCTCCCGTCTGGACAAAGACCAGGTTGAAGAGGGAGAGCACGCCCAGGAAGACCACGAGCGGCCTCACGCTGGCGGCCACGCGCCCCACGGGGACGCGGCTGGCGGCAACCACGGCCAGCGTGAAGACGGCGCCCAGCAGCAGCTGAGCGGGGGTGGCGGCGCAGAAGAGCCCCACCATGCCGGCGAGCGCGCAGCAGAGCTTGGCTCGGGCGTCCAGCGCGTGGATGGGGGAGGGCGCGTCAAAGTACTGGCCCACGTTGAGCCTAAAGGCCATGGCTTCTTGCCTCCTCGGCGTCCTGCGCCCTCAGCGCGGCGACAAGTGCCTCCAGCGTGAGGGGCCTTGCGTCAAGGGCATGCTCGCAGGCGTAGGCCAGGGGGCGCGGAAGGCCCAGTCCGACTGCCGTGAGCTGCGGCTCGTTTGCGGGGCAGAAGACCTCGGCGGGGGTGCCTGCGGCCAGGACGTGGCTCTGGTCGAGAACCACCACGTGGTCCGCCCGGGCGGCGTCCTCCATGGAGTGGGTGACCTGCAGCAGCGTCACCCCGTGGGCCGCAAGGTCCGCCATGAGGGCGCGCAGGCGGGCGCGGCCGCGCGGGTCAAGCCCCGCGGTGGGCTCGTCCAAGACGAGGAGCTCGGGTTCCATGGCAAGCACTCCGGCGATGGCCGCCAGGCGCTGCTGGCCGCCGGAGAGCTCGAAGGGGGAGGCGTCACGGCGGTCCGTCAGGCCCACGAGGTCCAGGGCGTGCGCCACGCGCCTCTCCACCTCCGCCGCGGAAAGTCCCTGGTTGCGCGGGCCAAAGGCAACGTCCTCGGCCACGGTCTGGGCAAAGAGCTGGCGCTCGGGGTGCTGCATGACGTAGCCCACGGCTCGCCTGACCTGGCGCCGTCCGCGCTTGGTTGCAGCATTGATGCCGCAGATAGTGAGTGACCCGGCGTCGGTCGCCTCAAGCCCGCAGAGCAGGCGCAGCAGCGTGGACTTGCCCGAGCCCGTCTGCCCCACGATGGCCGTGGTGGCGCGGACGGGCACCTCGAGGCTCACCCCGTCAAGTGCCTGGGCGCCCGGTCCATACGAGAAGCCCAGGTCGCGGGCAAGAATCGCGGGTTGTCCGGCTGCGGGCACGGGAGCCGCGGGAGCCGCGGGCTTCTCGCCAGACGGGGCCGCCACTGCCGCGACTTTCCCGTCTGCTGCGTCCGCCCGCAGTGCCGTAGCAAGGCGCGCCTCAAATGGCATCTCCAGACCCAGCGCCTCTATGACCTGCGCGTTCTTGGCAGCAAAGACCTCGTCCGGTGTGCCCTCGAGCGCCACGCGGCCGTGCTGCATCACAATGACGCGGTCTGCAGCCAGGGCCTCGTCCATGAAGTGCGTGACATGCACCAGCGTGGCACCGGCCGCGGCAAGGCGGCCCATGACGCGCATGATGGCCGCGCGGCCGCGGACGTCCAGGAGCGAGGACGGCTCGTCCAGCACCAGCACGGCCGGCTCCATGGCCAGGGCACCCGCAATGCAGACGCGCTGCCGCTGCCCGCCGGAAAGGCGCGAGGGGTCCGCGTGGGCGTACTTCTCCATGGCAACGCGTCGCAGCTCGCGGGCTACGCGGGCGGCAATCTGGGCGCGGGGGACGCCCAGGTTCTCCGGGCCAAAGGCAACGTCGTCGGCAACCACGCTGGTCACGATCTGGTCATCCGGGTTCTGGAAGACCAGGCCCAGCTGGCGGCGGGCGTCCCGGTAGGCCGCGAGGTCGGGCACGCCGCCCGTGCAGACCGCGTGGCCGGCAAGCTCGACGTCTCCCTCGTCGGGGGCCAGAAGCCCGCAGATGACGGAGGCCAGCGTTGACTTTCCGCTGCCGTTGGCGCCCAGCACGCAGACGCGCTCGCCGCGGCAGACCTCCAGGGTCACGTCGTCCAGCGCCAGAGAGTCCCCGTAGCGTAGGGTCACGTGGGCAAGGCGCACAGGCACCTCGGCACCCGCGGCCACGCTGTATGCCTGCTCGCTCACCGGCCTCTTGCCCTTCTCGCCGCGCCTAGTCCTGGACAAGGACCTTGGCCATGGGCTTCATGACCAGGGCGCAGAGAACGCAGTTGAGCACGATCTTCATGAGGTTGAAGGGCACCAGGATGGGCACGATCATGCCGATGACGGCCTCGGTGGAGACGGCGGTGTACAGCGGCGTCACCACGATGTTGCAGACGATGCAGAGGGCCAGCGAGACGACGCCGCCCAGGACCATGCCGGCAAGCAGGCCGCGGCCGGTGCGGTTGCGTCGCCAGACCAGCGCGCAGGGCACCACGAGGGCCACGTTGGCGATGACGGCCATGAGCACGCCCCACGGGCTGAACTGGAAGATGAGGTGGAGCAGCCAAGAGAGCACCACCACGAGCGTGCCCGTGACGGGGCCAAAGGCCAGGCCGGCCACAAGCGCGGCCACGCAGGACGGGTCGTACATGAGCCACGGCGCGGGCGGGAAGATGGGCACCTCGACGAAGCTCAGGATGAGCGAGAGCGCGCAGAAGAGCGCCGTGGTGGCAATGCGGCGCGTGGACCAGCCGCCGCCTGCGGTGGTGGAGTGGGTGTCGTGCGAGCTGTGCATGTGCGTGGAAGTGGCCATGCCGGCCTCCGTTTCTTCCATCCGGACTATACCGTTGGCCCTGGAGTCTCACCAGGTCAGCCGCGTATTCGCGGGTCGCGGGCTTCGGGGTGCGCAGGCGCTTCTGCCCTGCGTTCTTTGCCGTGGCGCGTGCGCCCGGCCCCGTTACCGCCAGTGGGGAATCTCACCCCGCCCTGAAACTGTCGGGGAGACTATAGCACTTGTGTCAGCGCTCTGTCAGCCGCGGGACGCGCGGGCTGCCTGCTGATATACTCGGAGAGCCGCAGGTGCGGCACGCCGCAGGGCGGCGCTTTGTCGGGCAAGAGAAAGGAAGACATGTCCGATAGTGACAGACCCCTCGCGTGGAGGCTGCGCTCCATCGTCGGCGAGGAGAACGTGCTGGTTGACGAGCCAATGAGCGAGCACACCACCTTTGAGGTGGGAGGTCCCGCAGACCTCTTTGTGACCCCGGAAGACATCGACGAGGTCCGCGAGGTCGTCTCTGCCGTGCGTGAGTCCGGCGAGAACTACTTCCTTCTGGGCCGCGGCTCTGACCTGCTGGTCTCTGACGCGGGCTTCCGTGGCGTCATCATTGCGCTGGAGTGCCTCATGGGCGTCTCCGTCGAGGACGACGAGATGTGCTGCCAGGCCGGCGTCGACCTGCGCGAGGCCTCCGAGATGGCTTGCGAGCTGGGCCTTTCTGGCCTGGAGTTTGCCTGCGGCATCCCGGGCTCCGTTGGCGGCGCCTGCTACATGAACGCCGGCGCCTACGACGGCTGCATGGCCGACGTCCTCAAGGAGGTCCGCGTGCTCACGCCCGCCGGCGACGTCTGCGACCTGGGCGTCGACGAGCTCGACCTGGGCTATCGCCACAGCCGCATTGCTGACGAGGGCCTCGTCGTGCTCTCCGCCACCTTTGCCCTCACCCGCGCGGACGGCGAGAAGATCCGTCAGAAGATGGACGACCTCACCCACCGCCGCGAGGAGAAGCAGCCTCTTGACCTGCCCTCCGCCGGCTCCACCTTCAAGCGCCCCGAGGGCCACTTTGCCGGCAAGCTCATCACCGACGCGGGCCTACGCGGCTACCAGGTGGGCGGCGCCGCGGTCAGCAAGAAGCACGCCGGCTTCGTGGTCAACGTCGGCGGCGCCACCGCGGCCGACGTCCACGCCGTCATCGAGCACGTCCAAGCCGAGGTCGAGCGCCAGTTTGGCGTCCGCCTCCAGCCCGAGGTCCGCTTTCTGGGGTAGCGCGCCGCCCGCCCCCGGTGCCCTTCTTTAGGGGAACCATCGCAGTAAAAACGACCCGCCCGAGCCGTCGTCGCGGCTCGTGCGGGTCGTTTGCGTCATCGGCTGCTGGGGTCTAGTTCTCGTAGAAGGCGCCCATGTAAGCGATGTACTCGTCCTCGGTGTGGTTGGCCTTCCAGTCGTGGACGCTCGCCTTGTTGCGCTCGCCGGCGATGACCGACATCTCGCGGCCGAGCTTCTCGAAGGCCTCGTCGGCCACCTGGTCGGGTGTGAGGGCGATCTTGACGACGGCATCGCCCGCAGGCCCCTTGGGGAAGTTCTTCATGGCGGTGGGGGTGAGGGTGGTGCCGAGGGTGATGGCCTCGACGTCGACACCGGTCTTCTTGGTCTCGTAGGCGACGGCCTCGGTAAGCTTCAGGATGTAGGCCTTGCCCGCGCCGTACTCGCCGTTGAACGGCGAGCCCGAGATGCCCGTCATGGACGAGACGTTGATGACGGCGCCGCGGTCCTTGGCGGCGAAGTCCTTCATGTAGTGGTGGAAGATGCGCAGGAAGCTGATCACGTTGACGTTGAGGCACTGCTCGTGGGTGGCGAGGTCGACGTCCTGGAAGCGGCCGAAGTGGTGCAGGCACGCGACGTAGCTCATGAAGCCCATGTCGAGGCCCTCGGTGGCGGCGAAGATCTTGTCGCAGGCGTCGTCGGGCTGCGAGAGGTCGGCGCGGACGACCTTGTAGTCGACGCCGTACTCGGCCTTGAACTTCTCGGCCTTCTCGCGCATGAGCTCCTCGCGGCGGCCGACCATCACGATGTTCATGCCGCCCTCGGCGAGCTTCTTGCAGAAGGCCTCGCCCACGCCCTCGGTGGCTCCAAGGACGATGCCCCACTCGCCGTACTTCTCCCTAAGATCCATGTGTGTCTCCTTTGGCTCGTCACGGCGCGCTTGCGCACGCCGTCGATTACGGCGTACTGCCGCCTGTTTGGCCGTTCTGTCTGAACGCCCGACCAACCAGTATGCTCAGTAGGGAGAAGGCCTTGAACTGCCTGTCCGGCGAGTGGTCTTTCACGGGCTCGGTAAACGGTTTCGGGCGTGATTTCCGCGAGCGGTGCCAAATAACTCGCGAATGGCGTCCGACCATCCGGTTCGCGCGTCAAAAAAGCGCCCCCGGTCCGTTTGCGGGACCAGGGGCGCGAGGCTTTTGCCGCAGGGGGGCGTGCCCACAGGCGCGGGCTCCGCTAGTTCTTCAGCGAGTTCAGCGGGGCGGGGAAGCGGCCGCCGCGGTGGGCCAGGACGGTGCCGGCAAAGCGGTTGACCGGCATGACCGGCGCGCTGCCAAACAGGCCGCCAAACTCCAACATGTCGCCCTCGGACTTGCCGATGGCCGGAATCAGGCGCACGGCCGTGGTCTTGGTGTTGATGACGCCGATGGCCATCTCGTCGGCGATGATGCCGGCGATGGCCTCCACCGAGGTGTCTCCCGGGATGGCGATCATGTCCAGGCCCACGGAGCAGACGCAGGTCATGGCCTCGAGCTTCTCGATGGAGAGGGCCCCGTCGACGGCTGCGCGGATCATGCCGGCGTCCTCGGACACGGGGATGAACGCGCCGGAGAGGCCGCCCACGGAGGAGGACGCCATGACGCCGCCCTTCTTCACGCAGTCGTTGAGAAGTGCCAGTGCGGCCGTGGTGCCGGGACCGCCGCACTCGCCCACGCCGATGATCTCCAGGATCTTGGCCACGGAGTCGCCGGCAGCCGGCGTCGGCGCCAGCGAGAGGTCGACGATGCCCTTCTCCACGCCCAGGCGCCTGGACGCCTCGCGGCTCATGAGCTCGCCGGCGCGGGTGATCTTGAAGGCGGTCTGCTTGATCTTCTCGGCCACCTCCATGAGGTTGGCGTCCTGGGGCAGCTCGGAGAGGGCGGCGGCCATGACGCCGGGGCCAGAGACGCCCACGTTGATGACGGCATCGGCCTCGCCGGAGCCGTGGACGGCGCCCGCCATGAACGGCGAGTCCTCAACCATGTTGGCAAAGACCACGAACTTGGCGGCGCCGTAGCAGTCTATGTCCACCGTGCGGCGCGCGCACTCCTGGATGGTCTGGGCGGCCAGGAGCACGGCGTCCATGTTGATGCCGGCGCGCGTGGAGGCAATGTTGAGAGACGAGCACACGCGCTCGGTGGTGGCAAGCGCCTCCGGCACGGAGTCGATGAGCTTGCGGTCCGTGGCGCCGATGCCCTTCTGCACCAGCGCGCTGAAGCCGCCCATGAAGTCGATGCCCAGGGTCTGGGCGGCGCGGTCCATGGCGTGCGCGATGGGCGAGAGGTCCTGGTCGGGGCAGCCGGCCGCGATCTGGGCCACCGGGGTGACCGAGACGCGCTTGTTGGCGATGGGGATGCCGTACTCGCTCTGGAGGTCGTCGGCGGTCTTGACCAGGTTCTCCGCCGTGTGCGTGATCTTGTCGTAGACCTTCTGGCACATGCGGCCCATGTCCTCGTCGGCGCAACCGGCAAGCGAGATTCCCATGGTGATGGTGCGGAGGTCCAGGTTTTGCTCGGAGACCATGGAGAGGGTCTCGGCGACTTCCTGCGGGGTGATGTCCACTACGTCCCTTTCTTCCGAAGGCTGGCGTGGGATTGCCGCTACCATTATAGAGATGGCCGATGGGACCTCCGAAGCGGTGACGTGACGGAAACCCAGGAGAGAGAGGCGCGTCCGTCCGGGCGCGTCCGCGGCGGCTCGGGGAGCTCGGAGGAGAGAAGGGCACGATGGCGGCAAAGGTGACGCTCAAGGACATCGCCCGCGAGGTGGGCCTGTCTCCCACGTCGGTCTCGCTCGTGCTCAACGACCGCCCGTGCAAGATCTCTGCCGAGAACCGCCGCCGAATCAAGGAGGTGGCGCGCAAGAAGCGCTACATCCCCAACCAGATTGCGCGCAGCCTGGTGACGCAGCACTCCCAGACGCTGGGGCTGGTGGTCCCCAACATCGAGTCCAGGTTCTTCTCGTCCTTGGCCAGAAACCTGGAGCTGCGGTGCCGCGAGCGCGGGTACCTGCTGCTGATTACCAACTCAGACGGCAGCAAGTCAAACGACACCGAGCTCGTGCGGCTGCTGGTCAACCGCGGCGTCGACGGGCTGTTCATCGTGGTCTCCGACGAGCTGCGACCCGGCCGCGAGCTGGCCTCCATGCTGGAGCAGCTGCCGGTGCCCTACGTGATGGTTGACCGTTTTATTGAGGGTCTGGACTGCGACAAGGTGGGCTTCAACAACGAGCAGGGTGGTTACCTGGCAACCTCCTACCTGCTTGGCCGCGGGCATGAGCGCGTGGCGTGCCTCATCAACAAGGAGTCCAACACGGGCCTGGAGCGCATGGCGGGCTACGAGCGGGCCCTTCGCGAGCGCGGCATAGAGCCTGACCCGGAGCTTGAGTTCCACACCGCCTACTACATAGACGACGCCTACGAGTCTGCCAAGGGCTTCCTCAAGACCGACGCCACGGCCGTCTTTGCGAGCTCCGACAACATCGCCTTGGGCCTGCTCAAGCTGCTCTACGCCCATGACCTGCGCGTTCCGCGTGATTACTCGGTGGTGAGCTACGACAACTCAGCGGCCGACTCGCTCTTCGAGCCCGCGCTCACCTCCATCGAGCAGAACTCCGGCGAGCTTGCGGACGCGGCCATCGACCTGCTGTTTGCCCGTCTCGCCGAGGCCGACGCGGGCACCGAGCCAAAGGGCAGCGTCTCCACCATCCTGCGCCCCAAGATCGTGGTGAAGAACTCCGTCCGCTGGCTGTAGTGGGACGGGCGGGCGCTGCGCTGCGCCGCTGTGCGCTCACATTTGTCATCCGCTGGAAGCGAGAAGTGTGCGCCGGGTGTTTGGGGCGCTCTTTTGCTCACAATGGCGCTCCACTGGAAGCCAATCGTGAGACCAAGGTCTTCTCGCCGAGAAAAGCGTTCCAGTGGAGGCCAAATTTGAGCAGCCCATGCCTCACGGCCAATGGGCCTTACTGGTCCAACGGCCGCTCGCGGGCCTCCTCTATGGCCTCGCGAGCGCGGATGACGGTCGGGTGCGATGCCGAAGCTCCCCACCTCAGCCCGTCGATGGCGTTGAGCTCGGCGAGAAGCGCCTCCCGGCGGGCCAGCTCGACGGCCGCCCTTCTTGCCGAGGGGCGATGGCGAGGGAGCCCCAGCTCGCTCCGAATGACCCCGTCCATGAGGCCATCCATGTAGGACGTGCTCTGATATTGGTCCTTCCAGATGGCATACGGTTTGAAATTGTATGCAAGAAGCTCGTTTGCCCGCAGCGCGTCCTGCTGTTGCCTCCCCTCCTTCAGGTGGTCTCCGCCGTTGTATTCGAGGCCGATTCCGGGGCCGTCGGGCCCGGGGAGCCGCAGGATGACGTCTGGTCGCCTGACGTGAGCCTCCTCAAGGCGCCTGCTTATGCGCCTGACCTCAAGCGACTCGTTCATGCCAAGGATGGGAATGGCGTAGCCACCCCGGGCCCTGTCCCATGCCACGCGCGTGGCGAGCTTTGACTCCTGGGGCGAGGCGCTGAGCTCAAACGCGGCGCTTGCGGCCCGTCGCAGGGCGGGCGCTCCGGGAATGCCGCCCAGGTTGGCGAGAAACTCGACGATTTGGCCGATGCTGGTGAGCGGCACCTCTCTCTGGACGAGCTCGCCTCCCGGCTGGATGGCGTAGAGCCCGCACAGCTCGCAGACGAGCATCGCAAGCTCCAGGGGCGTCGCGATTCTTGCCATTTGGAGCAGCAATGGCTCCGGCGAAACTATCGAAGTGGCCTCGTCGAGCTTGATGAGCGAGGCGGGAGGAAGCTCAAAGCCCGCCGTGCGCACCTCGAAGCCCCGACACCGCTTACGGTTGCCCTCTCCCGCGGCGAGAAGGACGACTGGCCGGCTGAGCTGCCGTGCGATGGGGGAGGTTTCAAGCCAGCGCTCGACCTCGCCCGCGCCCGGCGCCCCGGTTGGCAGGGTTGGGTGCGGGTCGCGGTGGGCGAGGAGGTCGCAGAAGCGCCTCGCGCGCATCACCTCAAGTGCGGTGGTATGTGAGATCACGTAAGTCATTGTGAGCGGAAGCGTATGCGTTTTTGCTGGTTGGCGACCAAAATGGCCTTTCTGATTCCTTGCGTATAGCGGACAGCTGACTTTCGGCAGAACGCCCTTCTCGCCGATGGGGCGCTGCGGGCCAAGGTGGGGTCGTGCTCGCAACTTTTTCTTTCCGGTCTTGGCACCGGGAGGCCTCCCCTCGTTCTCCACAACTCCTAGGGGAGAAGGCCGCGCAAAAACGCGTTCCGCTGGAGGCCAATTCTTCGCAGCGGTGGAATCCGCGCAAAGTGGCGTTCCAGTGGAAGCAAAATGTGCGCGCTAGAGGGGTCTGGTGCGGCGATGCGCACCTTTGCCTTCCAGCGGAAGCCAATTCTGCGCGGCGCACTGCCCCGAGGCCCACCGCGCCACCCGCCCTTCTCGCCAGCGCTTATGAACGACTGCTCGTAAAACAGTCCGAGGTAAAACGAATTACCCTCTAATTCTCGAAAAGTAAAGCGTTTTACCCCCTATACTCCACTTTGGAAACCAAGCAGTCAGCAAACAAGGAGGACCCAAGCATGGCTCAGCCCGTTATTGGCACCCCGTGGCAGAAGCTCGACCACGCCGTTCCCGCCGAGGAGCTGGAGGGCGTCGAGAAGTACTGGCGCGCCGCAAACTACCTCTCCGTCGGCCAGATCTACCTGCGCTCCAACCCACTCATGAAGAAGGACTTCGTTGACGAGAAGACCGGGGAGGCCCGCGACTTCGGCCGCGCCGACGTCAAGCACCGCCTCGTCGGCCACTGGGGCACCACCCCGGGCGTGAACTTCCTCTTTGGCCACGTCAACCGTCTCATCGCCGATCACCAGCAGAACGCCGTCTTCCTGATGGGCCCTGGTCACGGTGGCCCCGCCGGCACCGCCCAGTCCCTTCTCGACGGCACCTACCGTGAGGTCCGTCCCGACATCACCGACGACGAGGCCGGCCTGCAGAAGTTCTTCCGCCAGTTCTCCTACCCCGGCGGCATTCCCAGCCACTTTGCCCCCGAGACCCCCGGCTCCATCCACGAGGGCGGCGAGCTCGGCTACACCCTGTCCCACGCCTACGGCGCCATCATGGATAACCCGAGCCTTCTGGCCGTGGCCGTCGTCGGCGACGGCGAGTCCGAGACCGGCCCGCTTGCCACCTCTTGGCAGTCCAACAAGCTCGTGAACCCCAAGACCGACGGCATCGTGCTGCCGATCCTGCACCTCAACGGCTACAAGATCGCCAACCCCACCATCCTGGCCCGCGTCTCCGACGAGGAGCTCGAGGAGTTCTTCGAGGGCATGGGCTACGACCCGCACTTCTTTGTGGCCGGCTTTGACAACGAGTCCCACGCCTCCATCCACCGTCGCTTCGCCAACCTCCTCGAGGAGGTCTTCGACGAGATCTGCGACATCAAGGAGCGCGCGGAGGCCGGCGACGAGACCCGCCCGGTCTACCCGATGATCATCTTCCGCACCCCCAAGGGCTGGACGTGCCCCAAGCACATCGACGGCAAGAAGACCGAGGGCTCCTGGCGTGCCCACCAGGTGCCCCTGGCCTCCGCCAAGGACACCCACGAGCACTTCCGCGTGCTCCGCGGCTGGCTGCGCTCCTACAAGCCCGAGGAGCTCTTCACCCCTGAGGGCCAGATCCGTCCCGAGGTGACCGCCTTCATGCCCAAGGGCGACCTGCGCATCGGCGCCAACCCCAACGCCAACGGCGGCAAGGTCCGTCGCGACCTCGTCCTGCCCGACATCCACGAGCACGAGGTCCCCGTCGCCGAGAAGGGCCACGGCTGGGGCGCCACCGAGGCCGCCCGCGTCTTTGGTGCCTACACCGCTGACGTGCTGCACCTCAACGAGGACGACTTCCGCATCTTTGGCCCCGACGAGACCGCTTCCAACCGTCTCCAGGACGCCTACAAGTACACCTCCAAGCAGTGGGAGGGCGGCTACTACGCCGACGGCGACAACGACGAGCTCCTCTGCCCGTCCGGCAAGGTCGTCGAGCAGCTCTCCGAGCACCAGTGCGAGGGCTTCCTCGAGGGCTACGTCCTCACCGGCCGCTCTGGCGTGTGGAGCTCCTACGAGTCCTTCATCCACGTCGTCGACTCCATGGTGAACCAGCACTGCAAGTGGCTTGAGGCCACCGTGCGCGAGATCCCCTGGCGTGCCCCCATCGCCGGCCTGAACATCCTGCTCTCCAGCCACGTCTGGCGCCAGGACCACAACGGCTTCTCCCACCAGGACCCGGGCTTCATCGACCTTCTCCTCAACAAGGCCAACGACACCCACGTGGTCAACGCCTACTACCCCTGCGACGCCAACATGGCCCTGGCCGTGGCTGAGCGCTGCTACACCTCCACCAACTGCGTGAATGCCATCTTCTGCGGCAAGCAGCCGGCCCCGACCTTCCTGACCGTCGACGAGGCCAAGGCCGAGCTCGAGGAGGGCCTGGCCGAGTGGAAGTGGGCCTCCACCGCCGAGTCCGTGGCCGACGCCGACCTGGTCATCGCCACCTGCGGCGACGTACCGACCCTCGAGGCCCTGGCCGCCCTTGACATGCTCAAGGAGCAGGGCGTCAAGGCCACCTTCGTCAACGTCGTGGACCTGCTGAAGATCCAGAACGCCTCCGAGAACGACCAGGCCATCTCCGACGAGCGCTTCGCCGAGTTCTTTGGCACCAATAAGCCCGTCCTCTTTGCCTTCCACGCCTACGCAGGCACTATCCGTCGCCTGATCTGGGACCGTCCCAACCACGACAACTTCCGCGTCCACGGCTACGAGGAGAAGGGTTCCACCACCACGCCCTTCGACATGCTGCGCCTCAACAACATGGACCGCTGGGCCCTGGCCGCCGACGCCCTGCGCCTCGTGGACGCCAGCAAGTTCGCCGAGAAGATCGACGAGTGGGAGAACTTCCGCCAGGAGGCCTTCCAGTTTGCCTGCGACGAGGGCTACGATCACCCCGCCTTCACCGGCTGGGTGTGGCCTGACGCCGCTGCCGCCTCTGACGGCGAGCTCTCTGCCACCCAGATGACCGCTGGTGACAACGAGTAGCAGGTAGATTCAACCTGTAGGGTGCGCCCCGGGTTTCTCTTCGGCTCAGTCCTCGCCGCAAAAAGCGCGGCTGCGGAAGTCGCCGACGAGAAACCCGGGGCGCCACTCTGTTTGAATCAACACCTGCAGAGAGCCTGGGGAATGAAGCGATGGCCTCGTTGCTCAGATTTTGGTTCCAATGGAAGGGGCTCGAGCGGACGGTCTTCTCGCCGAGAAACGCCTTCCAGTGGAGGCATGGTTTGAGCGCAGCGGCGCCGTGACGCTGACTTGCAAAAAAGTGCGTTTCGCTGGAAGACATATTTGCGCGGATGGGTTTTCTCAACGCTTCTTGCGCAGGAGGGCCTTCCAGTGGAACGAGAATCTGCGCAGGCGGAGTCCAGGGTGTCCCTGCGCCGAGAAACGCCTTCCAGTGGAACGCAAAAGTGAGCGCATTGGCTTCGTGCTTCTCGCCTGCCGAGAAACGCCTTCCAGTGGAACGCAAATCTGCGCGGCGGTGGGCCATGGCCGGCGGCCACCAGTGCCGTCACCGCAGCGCTTCAGTGAAGAACGCGTGGTCTTGCTGCTGCCGCGCGCGTCTTGCAGTGGATGTTGCACAAGGTGTGCAATACTACGCAGGCTGTGAAATAACGCAGCCAGACCACGTCGAAAGGCATGCATGCACCAGGCCCTCAGAGACGCCGTGGCCGCTCCTCCCGTCCCGCAGAGCACGGACCGCCGCAGCGTCCGAACGCGACGCGCGCTGCGCCAGGCCCTCGCGGAGGAGATAGGCGCCACGGGCGACCTCACCCGCGTCACGGTGACCGCCGTGACCGAGCGCGCCGGCGTCACGCGCCGCACGTTCTACTCCCACTTCAGAGACATTCCCGACCTCGTCAACCAGATCGAGGCGGAGACCCTGGCCGAGCTCCGCGCCCACGTGGTGCGCATCTCCGAGTGCCACCTGGGCCAGCTCCAGGAGTCCCTCAGCCGCCAGGAGCCCGCGCCCGGCTCCATAGAGCTCCTGACCTGCGTGCGCGAGAGGGGAGACTACCTGCGCCCGCTTCTGGGCGACGGGGGAGACCCCGCCTTCGCGGAGCGCCTCAAGCGCATGGTGCGCGAGGTCGTGAGCGACCGCGCCCTGGACGGCATAGACCTGCGCGCCCTGGGCTCCTTCTTTGACTACTACCTCACCTTTGCCATATCCGCCGAGGTGGGCGTACTTATCCGCTGGCTTGAGGGCGGCATGAGGGAGTCCGTGGGCACCATGGCCCGCCTCATGACGGCCCTCATGTTCGTGCGTCCCGGAGACCTCTACGGCAGCCACATCGAGTTTGACATCCCGAGCTTTGCCCTCGCGACCCTGTCCCCCAAGGAGGAGAGAAATGACCGATAAGTCCGCGGCATCCATCAAGGCGGAGCGCGCAGCTCGCCCGGCCATCGAACTGGCGCAGGATGGCGCCGAGCTCTCGCCCAAGAACCCCTGCGACCTCTCCCACGCGCACCTGCGCCTGGGCATCGACGTGGGCTCCACCACGGTCAAGCTCGCCGTCATCGACGACAACGACCATCTGGTCTACGCCAACTACGAGCGCCACCACACCGACGTGCGCGCCACGGCCAAGGAGCTCTTCGCCCGCGCCCAGCGCGTCATCGGCGACACCCCCATGCGCGTCTCCATCACCGGCTCTGGTGGCATGCTGCTGGCCAAGTGGCTTGACCTGGAGTTTGTCCAGGAAGTCATTGCCTCCAAGCGTGCCGTGGAGACCCTCATTCCGCAAACCGACTGCGCCATCGAGCTCGGCGGCGAGGACGCCAAGATCATCTACTTTGACAACGGCATCGAGCAGCGCATGAACGGCACCTGCGCCGGCGGCACGGGCGCGTTCATCGACCAGATGGCCTCCCTCCTTCACACCGACGCCTCCGGTCTGAACGAGCTCGCCAAGGGCGCCACGCAGATCCACCCCATCGCCTCCCGCTGCGGCGTCTTTGCCAAGTCCGACGTCCAGCCGCTGCTCAACGAGGGCGCCGCTCCCGCCGACGTGGCCGCCTCCATCTTCCAGGCCGTGGCCAACCAGACCGTCTCGGGCCTGGCCTGCGGCCACCCCATCCGCGGCTACGTGGCCTTCCTCGGCGGCCCGCTGCAGTACCTCTCCGAGCTGCGCCACCGCTTCTACGTCACGCTCAACCTGGACGAGGAGCACATCATCGTCCCGGAGAACGCCCACCTCTTCGTGGCCACCGGCGCCGCCCTTGCCGGCGAGTCCGACAAGTACATCACCTTCGCCGAGGCCATCCGCCTGCTCGAGGACCTCAAGGACACCCAGGGCTCCGAGGTCGCGCGCCTGGACCCGCTCTTCTCCACCGAGGAGGACTACCAGGAGTTCAAGGCCCGTCATGACCAGCAGGTGGTTCCCAAGGGAGACCTGACCAGCTACCACGGCCGCGTCTTCATCGGCATCGACGCCGGCTCCACCACCATGAAGGCGGCCGTCGTCGGCGAGGACGGCGAGCTTCTCTACACCTGGTACGGCAACAACAACGGCGACATCCTGGGCACCGCCCGCACCATCACGGACGACATCTACGACAAGATGCCCGCGGACTGCACCATCGGCCACGTGACCACCACCGGCTACGGCGAGCAGATCCTCATCGAGGCCCTGCGTGCGGACTCTGGAGAGATCGAGACCGTCGCGCACCTGCGCGGCGCCAAGGCCTTCATCCCCGACGTCGAGTTCATCCTGGACATCGGCGGTCAGGACATGAAGTGCCTGCAGGTCAAGGACGGTGTCATCGAGCACATCATGCTCAACGAGGCCTGCTCCTCCGGCTGCGGCTCCTTCATCGAGTCCTTCGCTGTGTCCATGAACATGAGCGTCCAGGAGTTCGCCGAGGCGGCCGTGCACGCCACGAGCCCCGTCGACCTGGGCTCCCGCTGCACCGTCTTCATGAACTCCCGCGTCAAGCAGGCCCAGAAGGAGGGCGCGACCATCGGTGACGTGGCCGCCGGCCTCTCCTACTCCGTCATCAAGAACGCCCTGTTCAAGGTCATCAAGCTGCGTGACTTTGACGAGATCGGCAAGTACTGTGTGGTCCAGGGCGGCACCTTCATGAGCGACGCCACCCTGCGCGCCTTCGAGCTTCTCACCGGCCGCGACGTCATCCGTCCGGACGTGGCCGGCTGCATGGGTGCCTACGGTGCGGCCCTCCTGGCCCGCGACCGCGCCGGCAAGACCGGCACCTCCGGCCTGCTCTCCCGCGAGAAGATCGACAACCTGCAGGTCAAGCACACCAACGTCCACTGCGGCCGCTGCTCAAACAACTGCCTGCTGACCATCAACGACTTCGGCGAGGGCCACCGCTTCATCACGGGCAACCGCTGCGAGAAGGGCGCGGGCGCCGGCAAGCGTTCCAAGAACGACGCCCCCAACCTGTTTGAGTACAAGAACAAGCTGCTCTTTGACCGTCCGGTGCTCTCCGAGGAGGAGGCCACCCGCGGCACCGTGGGCATTCCACGCGCCCTCAACATGTACGAGAACTACCCGTTCTGGCACGCGTTCTTCACCAAGCTGGGCTTCCGCGTCGTTCTCTCCGACCAGACCAACGGCAAGACCTACGAGGCCGGCATCGAGTCCATGCCCTCCGAGTCCGTCTGCTACCCGGCCAAGCTCAGCCACGGCCACATCATGAACCTCATCGCCAAGGACCCGGACTTCATCTGGATGCCCTGCATCCGCTGGGAGCGCAAGGAGGACGAGGGGGCTACCAACCACTACAACTGCCCCATCGTCATGAGCTACCCGCAGGCCCTGGAGCTCAACGTTGACGAGCTGGGCGAGGGCACCAAGGTCGAGTTCCTTGACCCGTTCATTCCGTACGACAAGAAGAGCGAGCTCAAGCGACGCCTCTATGAGCTGATCAGCGAGCAGCGCGAGAAGGACGCCGCCGAGGGCCGCGGCCGCGTGCGCGGTGCCCACATCACCCGCGCCGAGATCGACGAGGCCGTCAACGCCGCCTGGCAGGCTGACGTGGACTTCCACAACGCCATGCACCGCAAGGGCGACGAGGCCCTGAGGTGGATCGAGGAGCACGACGCCCATGGCATCGTGTTGGCCGGCCGCCCCTACCACAACGACCCCGAAATCAACCACGCCATCCCCGAGCTGGTGCACTCCTTCGGCTTTGCCGTCCTCACCGAGGACTCCGTGGCCCACAAGATGCTCCCCGAGCGCCCCATCCGCGTCGTCGACCAGTGGATGTTCCACTCGCGCCTCTACCGCGCGGCGCGCTTCGTGGCCACCCGCAACGACCTGGACCTCATCCAGCTCTTTTCGTTTGGTTGTGGTCTTGATGCCCTGACCACCGACGAGGTGCAAGAGATCCTGGAGGCCTCCGGCAAGATCTACACCATGCTCAAGGTCGACCAGGTGAGCAACCTCGGCGCCGCCCGCATTCGCATTCGCTCCCTCATGGCCGCCCTCAAGGAGCAGCACGAGGAGCTGGAGCGCAAGAGCATTGCCGGCCAGATCTGCGAGGTCGCGCCCGAGGGCGTGCTCTGCGCCGACGGTACCCCCGAGCGCGCCCGCAAGGACGAGCCCGGCCGCGTGCCCGTCTACCGCGAGTCCGCCTCCGCCGCCTTCAAGAAGGTGCGCTACACCAAGGAGATGCAGGACGCCGGCTACACCATTCTGGCGCCGCAGATGAGCCCCATCCACTTCGAGCTGGTTGAGGAGCTGCTCAAGAACGAGGGCTTCAACGCCGTGCTGCTGCCCTCCGTTGACCAGGGCGCCGTCGACATGGGCCTGAAGTACGTCAACAACGACATCTGCTACCCGTCCATCCTGGTCACTGGCCAGATCATGGAGGCCGTGCTCTCCGGCAAGTACGACCTCAGCCGCACCGCCGTGCTCATCACCCAGACCGGTGGCGGCTGCCGCGCCACCAACTACATCGCCCTCATCCGCAAGGCGCTCAGGGACTCCGGCCACCCCGAGGTGCCCGTGATCAGCCTCACCGCCGCAAGCGGCCTGGACGAGGACAACTCCGGCTTCAACATCTTCAAGCCCGAGCTTTTGGTCAAGGCCCTGTACGCCCTTCTCTACGGCGACCTCATCATGCAGCTGCTCTACCGCGTGCGTCCCTACGAGGCCGAGGCCGGCTCTGCCGACGCCCTCTACGACCGTATGATGGCCGAGGCCAAGGGCGTTCTGCTGAGCGCTTCTCGCCGTTCGTTCTACGGGCTGTGCCAGCGCACGGTCGACGCCTTTGAGGCGCTGCCGCTGGTCAACGACCGCTCCAAGCCGCGCGTGGGCGTGGTCGGCGAGATTCTGGTCAAGTTCCACCCCACGGCCAACAACCAGGTGGTCCGCGTCATCGAGCAGGAGGGCTGCGAGGCCAACGTGCCCGGTCTGGTGGACTTCTTCCTGTTTGGCATGACCAATGCCATCAACATGAAGGACGAGCTGGGCACCAAGGCAACCAGCCGCTTTACGCACAAGGCGGGCATCAAGCTCATCGAGGGCTTCCGCGAGCCTATCAACAAGATGCTGGAGGCATCCACGCGCTTTGAGCCGTACCCCAGCGTCTGGGAGCTTGCCGAGAAGGCCGGCCAGGTGCTCTCCCTGTGCAACACCATGGGCGAGGGCTGGCTGCTGACGGCCGAGATGTGCGACCTCATTGAGACCGGCACGCCCAACATCGTGTGCTGCTCGCCGTTTGCGTGCCTGCCCAACCACGTGGTGGGCAAGGCCGTCATCAAGCGCCTGCGCGAGATGCACCCCGAGAGCAACATCGTTGCCGTTGACTACGACCCGGGCGCGTCCGAGGTCAACCAGCTCAACCGCATCAAGCTCATGATCTCCGTTGCCAAGGAGAACTACCGCAACAATCGCGGTGAGGGCTTCAAGCTGGAGGGAGACCCCGAGGGCGGCGACGACTTCGGCCTGCCGCTGACGCCCGAGCAGCGCGAGCGCCTTGCGGACATCAAGGCCCGCGCCGCCGTGGACTAGAGCCGTCCTCTAGCTGACTCGCCAACGTAAAAGCCGCCCAATGTGTGTCTATCCTTGACCACATTGGGCGGCTTTTCTGCGTTCTGTGGCTCTTGAGCTGCGACGGCAACGCGAAAGGCGGCCTCGGCACCGCCGTTTTGCGCGGAACTGCCCTTCGTGTGAGTCTTTTGGGCCGCGGCGTGCAGAAGTGGCCTTCGTGTGAGCCTGTTTTCGTCGCCTGGGCGAGATATCAATAATTAAATGTATATGCCTTACGGGAAACCGCAGGTAGATGGGCTGTGCGCTTCGGGCGTCTGCATAAAAGCGTCGGGCCTCCGTCAGCTCTCCCAGAAACGGACTCACACGAAGGCCACTTCTGCACAACCGTTGGCAAATTGCTCACACGAAGGCGACTTCTGCGCAGGGTTTGGTGACTCTCGACCTCCCGGGTCGTTCGAGGCGCCTGCAAGTTAGCCGTTCTGTCTCATAACTACAGCATGACCCACGGGAGCTGGGACTCGGGCATGAGCACGCCCAGAAGCACGATGAGCGTAAGGGCGATGATGGCTCCCAGAACGAATTGCGCTATTACCAGTCGCGTGTTTCTGCCTGCCGTCACCTTGAGCAGGCCCTGCTCGGAACCCTCGGCAGCCTCGATGGCGTCTCGAAACGCCGCCGCGCGCCGTGCGTTGGGCGTCCGGCGCATGAAGGCCAGCGCGGCAAATCCAACAAGCAGAAGCACCTCGGTCACGCGGGACGCGGTGCCCACAAGGTTGGCGTCCACGTGCTGAATCCCCACGAGGGCACCGGCGCAGATGACCAGAAGTACGGACAGCCCGGCCATGATGACGGTCTCCTGCGTCTCAGTTCCGTCGATGACCTTGAGCATGAGCTCGCGATCTTCGTTTACCAAATCGGAGATGCGTACCTTGAACGCTCGCGCCAAGAGCAGCAGATGCTCCTGGTCGGGGTACTGGGTGCCCTCCTCCCTGGCGGCCACCACGTCAGGAGAGACCCCGACCTTCTTGGCAAGCTTCTCGCGAGAAAGGCCCTTCTTGGCGCGAAGCTCGGAAACAATCTCTGGGAAGCGCATCTTGACTCCCTACCATCCACTCTGGCCTGCAGAAACGTGAACTGCAGACATTCCCGACGAGGGAATTCTAGTGCAAAGCAGTGCGATGATGGCCACAATGTGGTGAAAAAGTGAAGAAGTTAGCCTTAAACTGAGTTCAATATCCAGAACCAAGCAGAAAATATGCAAAAGCTAGAACAGTGACAATGAGTCTAGCTGGGATGCATAACGTCCGAATAGGGCAAATCGACTTCAAAAGTGATCAGAACAACAAAGAACCAGCTCAAGGTCTTAGGCGTTATGGGGCTATTTATGGTCGTTTAAACCTCAAATGACAGTAAAACAATCGCAGAAGCTACAGCGCAGCCTCCACTGAAAGAATATGTAGGAATAGTGTGCAATCTATCAATTTGAAATGAAGGAATATGCAAGCTACTATGCCGGTATCAAAAGAGAGGACAAGGTCCCGGTACGCCAGGGGCGCAAGCCGGCGACCGTTCCAAGACGCGCTATTTGGAGGCATGCATGAGCGAGCTCATTCTTCCCAAGGTGACGGTCATCCTTCGCGGCTATGAGACCAAGCAGGTCCTTTCCGTCGTCGAGCAGTTGGTTGGCACCAAGGTCAACTCCGTCGAGATCGCCAGCAACTCCCCGCACGTGGCCGAGAGCATTGCTGCCGCCAAGAAGGAGTTCGGCGCTGACGTCCACGTGGGTGCCGGCACCGTCACCACCGTCGAGCGCGCCAAGGCCGCCATCGCCGCCGGCGCCGAGTTCATGCTCTCTCCCATCATGTTCAGCGACGAGATCTTTGCCGAGGCCAAGGCCGCCGGCGTCATCACCGTCCCGTCCGCCTTCAGCCCCTCCGAGATTCAGCTCATGATCGACAAGGGCGCCGACATCGTCAAGGTCTTCCCGGCCGGCCAGCTTGGCCCCGACTACATCAAGGCGGTCCAGGCCCCGCTTGGCAAGCTGCCGCTCATGGTCGTCGGTGGTGTCAACGCCAACAACGTGCAGTCCTACTTCGACAAGGGCGCCACGTATGCCGGCATCGGCTCGGGCATCTTCGACCCTGCCGACATCGAGGAGTGCAACTCCGCCAACCTCGCGGCTTCTATCAAGAACCTCGAGGACAAGGTCAACTGGTAGTCACGCCGTACGCCCAAGGTGGGCGTGGCGGATCAAAGAAGGAGAGATAACGTGGCAGATCTGGCTTTCAACAGCAACCTGGTCACCCTCATCGACGAGGAGGGCCTCACCTGCGAGCAGGTCGAGCGTCGCATTGCCGGCATCCTGACCGAGCAGGGCTACGCCAAGGATACCTACGCCCAGGCCATCGTCGACCGTGAGGCAAACTTCCCCACGGCCCTGGACATGAGCGGCCTCAACGTGGCCATCCCGCACTGCGACGTGGCCAACGTCAACAAGGCGGCGTTCTGCATGGCCGTCCTCAAGCACCCCGTCGACTGGCACAAGATGGACGAGCCCGACGAGACCTGCAAGGTCTCCGTCGTGGTTATGCTCGCCCTCACTGAGGCCCATGCCCACCTGGAGATGCTCCAGAAGGTCATCGCCTTCGTGCAGGACCAGGAGCTCGTCGCCAAGGTCATCGAGGCCAACACCGCTGACGAGGCCTTCGCTCTTGTTGAGCCCCACCTCTGCTAGCAAATGAGACGAGGGGACAGGCCCCTCGTCTCATCTAGATAAGCCAGACATGGAAAGGAACCAAAATGGCTAAGAAGCGCGTCATCATCGCATGCGGCAACGGCGTTGCCACCTCCACCGTCGTGGCCTCCAAGGTCAAGGACTACTGCGCCGCCAACGGCGTCTCCATCGAAGTCACCCAGTGCCGCATGATTGAGCTCCACGACAAGGCCGACGACTACGACCTCGTCGTCACCACGGGCAAGTTCTCCGACCCCGACATCAAGACCCCCTGCATCATGGCCATCTCCCTGCTCACCGGCATCAACGAGGACCCCACGCTCCAGAAGATCGTCGCTGCCCTCCAGGACTAGCACGGCAATTTGGCGAGAAGCGCGTGCTTCTCGACGCACTTCTCGCCTGGCAATTTGAACGGTTCCACACGTAAGAAGGGAAGTACATGGACGTCCTCCTCAGCGCGTTCAAGGCGCTTATCGACGCTGGCTCCTACGTCATGCTGCCGATCATCATCACCATCATCGGCCTGATCTTCCGCCTGCCCCTCTCCAAGGCATTCAAGAGCGGCATCACCATCACCTGCGGCTTCGTGGGCATCAACCTGCTGGTCAACCTTCTGAAGTCCGCCGTCTCCCCGGCTGCCTCCGCCATGGTCACCAACTTTGGCCTGAACCTCGACGTCACTGACGTGGGCTGGGGCGCCATCTCGTCCATCACCTGGGCTTCTCCGATCGTCGCCTTCCTGGTCTTTGAGATCTTGGGCATCAACATCCTCATGCTCGTCCTCAAGGCCACCAAGACCATGGACGTCGACATCTGGAACTACCACCACATGATGATCGCCGGCATCCTGGTCTACTACGTCACCGAGAACATTGTCTGGGCCCTCATCGCCACCGCCATGACCGCCATCATGACCCTGAAGTTCGCTGACTGGACCGCCCCGCTCATCGAGCACTTCTTCGGCATCCCCGACGTGACGCTGCCCACCATCTCCTACACGTCCTCCATCATCGTCGCTGCCCCGCTCAACTGGGTCATCGACCGCATCCCGGGCCTCAACAAGCTGAACTTCTCCATCAAGTCCGTCCAGAAGTACCTCGGCGTCTTTGGCGACCCCATGATGCTGGGCCTCATCCTCGGCATCGCCATGGGCGGCCTTGCCCTGTTCCCCGTGGACAAGGCGTTCCTCACCGGCGTCAACGTCGCTGCCGTCATGGTCCTCATGCCCAAGATGACCGCCATGTTCGTCGAGGGTCTCATGCCCATCTCCGCCGCCGCCCAGAAGCTCACCTCCGAGAAGTTCGGTGGCAATGGCCTGTCCATCGGCCTTGACGCTGCCGTCGTCGTCGGCAACCCCGAGGTCATCACCACCGCCCTCATCATGATTCCCGTGACCATCCTCATGGCCTTCATCCTGCCGGGCAACCGCATGATGCCGCTTGCCGACCTCGCGTCGTCACCTTCCGCGTGGCCCTCGTCGTCGCCCTCTGCCGCGGCAACGTCTTCCGCTCCATCCTGATCTCCATCCCGGTCATGGCCGCCATCCTGTACGCCGGCACCTTTGCCGCCCCGTACCTCACCGGTCTCGCCCAGAGCACCGGCCTGTCCTTCGACGGCCAGATTGCCTGCATGGCTGGCCCGTCCCTGACCCAGACCGCCATCGTCTTCTGGAGCTGCATCTCCCAGAACGCCGTCATCGTGGTCCCCGTGGTCATCGTGATCTTCGCCGCCGTCTGGTTCCTCGTCGAGAAGAAGATCGGCATGGAGAAGATCGAGGCCTACGCCGCCGAGTACGACGAGATGTAGTTCTCGCCGCGAGCGTCTTCTGATTCAACCGGGGCGGGTGCCGGCAGGCCCGGCGCCCGCCCGACTGCTACCAAGCACTTAAGTGAGAGGAACTACGCGCAATGCAGCGTGCTATTGACAAGCTCGAGCCCTTCCAGCGAGCAATCTCCAAGGCGCACCTGGCCTCCGCTGGCGTGTCCATTGACTCCCTGGAGAACCCCGATAAGCCCCTCATTGCCATCGCCAACAGCTGGAATGAGGTCTGCCCGGGCCATGAGCCGCTCCGCCAGCTTGCTGCCGAGGTCAAGAAGGGCATCCTCGAGGCCGGCGGCGAGCCCATCGAGTTCAACACCATCGGCATGTGCGACGGCGTGGCCCAGGGTCACGCGGGCATGCGCTACTGCCTGCCGCACCGCGAGATCATCGCCGACTCCTGCGAGGCCATGATCGTCGGCGAGGGCTGCTTTGACGGCGTCGTCTACATGGGCAGCTGCGACAAGATCGTTCCGGCCATGCTCATGGCCGCGGCCCGCATCAACCTGCCCGCCGCCCTTGTGACCGTCGGCCCGTGCTACGACGAGATCAAGCCGTCCGAGTCCAAGGCCCTGCGCGCCCGCTTCCTGCGTGGCGAGGCCACGGAGCGCGAGGTCATCGAGGGTACGCTCAAGTACTACACCGGCCCGGGCATCTGCCCGTTCCTGGGCACCGCCAACACCATGGGCTGCCTCACCGAGGGCCTTGGCATGATGCTTCCCAACGGCGCGTTGTGGCCCAGCTCCACGAGCCAGCGTCGCTTCTCCGCGCGTCAGACGGGTGCCGCCGTGGTCGAGCTCGTGCGTCGCGGCATCAAGCCGAGCGACATCATGACGCAGGGTGCCATCGACAACACGGTGAAGCTTCTTGCGTCCATCGGCGGCTCGCTCAACGCCCTTATCCACCTGCCGGCCCTGGCCCACGAGCTTGGCCTCGAGTGCACCTGGACCCAGGTTGCGGAGACCACCTCGCACACGCCCGTGGTCTGCAACGTGGTGCCCAACGGAGACATCTCCTGCGTCAACCTCTACAAGGCCGGCGGCGTGCCCGCCGTCCTCAAGACCATCGAGGGCGACCTTGACGGCTCCGTCATGACCGTGACGGGCAAGACCCTGGCCCAGAACCTTGCCGGCGACATCCACATCGACCGCTCGGTCATCCGCACCCAGGACGACCCGGCGTCCGTGGCCAACGGCATCCAGGTGCTCTATGGCAACCTGGCTCCCGAGGGCGCCCTGGTCAAGACCAGCGCCGTGCCGGCCGACCAGCACGTCTGGAGCGGTCCGGCCATGGTCTTCAACTCCGAGGAGGAGGCCTTTGCCGCCTACAACGCCAACGCCATCAAGCCTGGCACTGGCGTCGTGGTGCGCTACGAGGGCCCCAAGGGTGGTCCCGGCATGAAGGAGCTCCATCGCGTGACGGAGATCATGAAGGGCATTCCCAACTCCGCCGTCATCACCGACGGGCGCTTCTCCGGTGCCTCCGGCGGACTCTCCGTGGGCTACCTCTGCCCCGAGGCGCTTGACGGTGCCCCCATCGCCCTCATCCAGGATGGCGACGTCATCCACATTGACCTCAACAAGAACCTCATCGAGGTCGAGGTCTCCGATGACGAGCTCGCACGCCGCAAGCAGGACTGGAAGCCTGTCATCCACGAGAACGGCGGTCACCTGCTGGCCCGCTACGCCAAGCAGGTTGGCTCTGCCAAGACCGGCGCGGTCATCCAGTAGGGTTTGCAAGGCAAGCGGCCGGCGTTGACCTGCCGCGGAAGGGCCGGGTGCCGTCGGGGGAGGCGGTGCCCGGCCCTTCTCGCCTTTTGAGGGTGCACGGTGTCCTGCGGGCGTAAAATAATAAAATGACATGTCTAATTGAGAGGAGTCACGGCGTGTCAAGCAAGTTCGTCGTTGCCTCGTGCGCCGCGACCTTTGGCATCTTTGAGCAAGAACCCGTCGAGCGCCTGAGGGCAGCGGGCTGCGAGGTCCGCATCAACCCGTACGGCAGACCGCTCACGCCTGCGGAGATAATCCGTCATGGCGAGGGTGCCCAGGTGCTCGTTCTGGGCAACGACCACCTTGACGCCACCACCATCAGCGCCCTGCCCGAGCTGCGCATGGTCGCTCGCCACGGCGCAGGCTTTGACAACATCGACTTTGCCGAGCTCACGAGGCGCGGCATTGTGATTACCAACACGCCGGGCGCCAACAGGGAAGAGACGGCCGACCTCACGTTTGCCCTCATCCTGGACCTGGCTCGCATGGTCACGCAGTCCGTAAATCAGCTCAAGGGCGGCGTCTGGAACAAGATCCCTGGTCGCAGCCTCTATGGCAAGACCATTGGCATCATTGGCGTCGGGTCCATTGGCATGGCCGTGGCCAGGCGCGCGATGGGCTTTGGCATGGACATCCTGGGCAACGACATTGTTCAGCGCGACGAGGCCGCGCGCTATGGCCTGCTCTATACCAGCTTGAACGACCTGCTGGCAAAGTCGGACATTGTGACTATCCATGCGCCGCTTACCTCCGCCACGCAGAACCTCCTGGGTGCTCGTGAGCTCAGGCACATGAAGGATGGCGCACTGCTGGTCAACACCGCGCGCGCTGGCATCGTGCGCGAGGCGGCGCTGGAGAAGGCGCTGCTGTCGGGCAAGCTCGGGGGCTATGCGGTTGACGTCTACGAGCGCGAGCCGCCGACGCTCTCCAAGTTCTTTGACCTGCCCAACGTCCTGACCACGCCTCACATTGGATCGGCAACCTTTGAAGCCAACCGCCGCATGGGGGACATGGTGGCGGACAATATCATCGCCTTCAAGGACGGCAACGTCCCGCCCAACCGCGTGACCGCCGTCGATCGCGTGAAGTTCTCGTAGGGTTGTGTGCGGAACTGCCCTTCGTGTGAGTCTTTTGGACCGCGGCGTGCAGAAGTGGCCTTCGTGTGAGCCCGTTTTCGTCACTTTGGTGAGATATCAATTATTAAATGTATATGCCTTACGGGAAACCGCAGGTAGATGGGCTGTGCGCTTCGGGCGTCTGCATAAAAGCGTCGGGCCTCCGTCAGCTCTCCCAGAAACGGACTCACACGAAGGCCACTTCTGCACAACCGTTGGCAAATTGCTCGCACGAAGGCGACTTCTGTGCAGGTTTTGGCGACTCTCGACCTCCCGGGTCGTTCGAGGCGCCTGCAAGTTAGCCGTTTCGCAGCTTGCTCTTCCTTGCAGCCTGGTTGCGGCCGCAAGTTTGGCGTTGCTGCCGCGCTATGATGTTCCCGCAACCAATCGCAAGGGGAGAATTGCATGCTCAAGCTGGTATTCGTTGACATGGACGGCACGTTTCTGAACTCTGCCAAGAAAATCACGCCCGAGAATCTGGCGGCTATGGACCTTGCGGCGCAGAGGGGCGTCCAGTTTGTGCCCTGCACCGGCCGCAACGTCAACGGCATTCCCGAGCAGATGGTCTCTCACCCAAGCGTCAACTATGCGGTCTGCTGCAACGGCGCCCTCGTCTGCGATGTCCACACCGACAGCGTTCTGCATGAGGTCGGCATAGACAAAGAAACCGTTCGCGCCCTCTACCGCCAGGTCGAGGACCTTCCCGTAACCTTCGACATCTTTGCGGACAGTAAGGTCTACACACTGGCCGACCGCTGGCACTATCTGGATGAGATGCCCGTCGATGAGGCTTCCCGCGCCCAGCTCAAGTCCATCCGCGTGCCCTTTGACGGCGCGCTTGACCAGCTGCTCGCCGCCTGCGGAACCGTCTGCCGCGTAAACGTCTTTTTCATGACGGAAGAAGCAAAGTCCCAGGTCTGGGTCGCCGTTGATGCCGACGCCTCCCTGCGCCGCGCTTCCTCGCTGCCCTGCAATGTCGAGGTCACCGACGTGAGTGCTCACAAGGGTGCGGGTCTGCGCTGGCTGTGCGGTCACCTTGGCGTTGACGTGGCTGACACCGTTGCCTTTGGAGACGCAAGCAACGACGTCACCATGCTCGAGGCAGCCGGCGACGGCGTTGCCATGGCAAACGCCCTCCCCGAGGCCGTTGCCGCAGCCAATCATGCCACCTCAAGCTGCGATGACTCCGGCGTCGCGCGCTACCTCATGCCCATCCTTCGCGCGCTTTAGACGAGAAGGGCCATCGAGGTCGCCGAAGCTTCTGCCTCAATCGACAAAGGTGCAGAATTCTGCATTGTCCATTGACGTGCAAAATTCTGCACCTTATAGTTTGGTGCAATATTTTGCATCGTTAGGAGCCACGCAAATGTCTGACACGCCCTTGGACATCCCCCGTCAAGCGGGAATCTACGTCAGGTCTGCGCGAGAGGAGCGGGGCCTTACGCGAGACCAGCTCGCACAGCGTGCGGGCGTCTCCAAGAGGATGCTTGCCTCGCTTGAGCTGGGCGATTCCGCTGGCGTGCGCCTGGACAAACTGATGGCAGTGCTGGGTGCATTGGGATTGGGCCTCTCTGTCAGAAAAACCGGCGAAGCAAAGACCGCTGTTCCGCGTCGTACCAAGGCGGATGAGCGGTCCGTGCAGTCAAGCTCAGAACCCCCATCAACTTTAGTCCCGCCCTACGATGAACTTCTCGCAGACTTCCTTGCCAATGGTGGCTACGGCGAGAAGGGCTCCTTTCAGGTGATTGGTCGAGGTGGCGAGTGACATGGCAAAGACGGAGCTTGCAGTTTTGATTTGTGGCCAACTCGCCGGCATGCTGTGGCAGGACGAGGCTGGGCTTTTTGGGTTCAGCTATGAACCCCGTTATTCAGGTGCGCCACTTTCTATTTCTATGCCCGTGTCGAACCGTTCCTACGGTCAAGATGTCGTGCGTCCCTATCTCTTTGGCTTGCTGCCGGACTCCGAGCGACAGAGGCGAGCACTTGCAAAAGAGAACGGCGTCAGTGCAAACAACCCTGTGGCGCTTCTGTCTTGCATGGGCCTGGACTGTCCCGGGGCGGTGCAGTTCTGCTCGCCTGAGACCTTAGACGGGGCTCTGAATCGCAAGGGAACCTATCGAATCTTGAACGATAAGGACATCGCGGCGAGACTCAAGTCAATTAGGACTGACTTTGATGCTACGTGGGCGGGCCGAGATGAGAGCTGGTCGCTTGGGGGCAACCAGGGAAAGTTTGCCCTTGCCTGGGAGAACGGAAGCTGGTGCGAATGCGGCGGTTCCTCTCCAACTACTCACATCTTCAAAGAGAACGGCCTGTCTGTGGATGTCTGCATTGCGGAGATGGGTCGGCTTGCAAAGGCCGTTCCCACCGCAATGTCGGAAGTTCTCGATGACGCCGAGCGCGCGGACCTTCCCGGTGCCGCCGAGCTCGGCACTCGGCTCCTTCCCAACGTCGAGAAGAACTGTGCCGCAACCTTGAGGTTGCTGTAGGCGCCTTCCGTCTAATTAGACCAACCTTTGATTTCAACGTCCTTTGGCCTCCTGCTACAGTTGCCTCACCGAGCAGGACAGAGAGAGGCGCACCATGAAAGACCTTGAGCGTGGCTACGACCCAACCGACGTCAAGTCTATCGTCGAGTACTCCCACAAGCTCGTGGGCAAGACGTTGCGCGAGGTGACCGATGCTCCCGAGCTGGCTGATCCCCGCCGTCGTCGCGGGTCTTTCGGCAATGCCGTTGAGGAATACTTCTTTAAGTATCCCATCAATAGCGACTCGGCGCCGGACTTTGCTGACGCCGGTCTTGAGGTCAAAGCCACCCCCGTCAAGGAGGTCCGTCATGGCAAGAAGAGGGAGCTCGTTGCCAAGGAGCGGCTCGTCCTCGGCAAGATTGACTACAACGCTGTCGTAAACGAGACGTTTGAGACGAGCCATGTCATGAAGAAGTGCTCCGACATGCTGCTCATCTCCTATCTCTATGAGCCGGACAAGAACCCCGTTGACTACGTGGTTGAGGCGGTTGCCGAGTGGGGCATTCCCCAGAAGGACCTCCCGCAGGTCCGCGCGGACTGGGAGACCGTGGTCAACAAGGTCCGCGCCGGCCATGCGGAGGACATCTCGGGCAGCGACACCATGTACCTCGAGGCTTGCACCAAGTCCGCCAAGGGCTCGGACCGCACGAGCCAACCCTTTTCCGAGGTTCCCGCCAAGCCGCGCGCCTGGGCGCTCAAGGCCTCCTACATGACCGCCGTTCAGCGCAAGATCATCGATGGCATGCAGGAGATTCCAAGGTCAGAAGCCGAGAAGGACCTCGATCTTCTCACCTTGGTAAAGAAGCGCTTTGACCCGTACGTCGGAATGACGGCCGAAGAGCTCCAAGACCGCTTTGGCCTGTCTCACTCCAAGAGCGTTACCGCGCGCATCACCAACTGCATCCTTGGCGTCAGAGACAATGGCGAGATTGAGGAGTTTGCCAAGGCGGGCATCAAACCTAAGACCATTAGGCTCAAGCGCAACGGCACTCCCAGGGAGGCCATGTCGTTTCCCTCCTTCGACTACTTCAAGCTGCTTGAGCGTGACTTCTGGCGCTCAGACTTCTACGGCTACATGCAGCAGAAGTACCTCTTCGTTGTCTTCAGGGAGGACGAAGAGGAGAAGGACGTGTACCGCCTGGCGTCGGTCATGTTCTGGCAGATGCCGGAGGCCGACCTCGAGGAGGCCCGCCGCTGCTACGAGCAAATGCGGGCAAACGTCCGGGCGGGCAGGGCGGAGGACTCGGTGAAGTCCACGGAGAATCGCTGCTGCCACGTGCGGCCAAAGGGACGCGACGGAAATGATGTCCGGCCGCAGCCCTATGGTGAGCCTGTTGTCAAGAAGTGCTTCTGGCTCAATCAGAAGTACCTCGCCGGAGAGATAGCAAGGGGCTTGCGATAGCTCTGAGCTGCAGCGCGATCTTGCTTTTCTCGCCGGGATCGGTCATTATGATCAGGCGTAACGACACAGACAGCATTGGAGAAACGTGTCGCAAGAGAAGAAGATCAGAGTTGCCGAGCTCTTTGCGGGCGTCGGTGGGTTCAGGCTTGGCCTTGAGGGCTATCACGATCCGGCGAGGCCCGAGTTCGAGATGCCGTCGGCAGGTCCGTTTGAGACCGTGTGGGCAAACCAGTGGGAGCCGCCCGGAACGGACTCCAAGCAGTTTGCGGCTCGCTGCTACGAGGCTCGCTTTGGCGAGGGCTCCGTGATCAACGAGGACATTCATGAGGTGCTTGCCCAGTTCAAGCGCGGTGAGCGCGAGATTCCCGATGTAGACATGGTAGTCGGCGGGTTTCCCTGCCAGGACTACTCCGTTGCCAAGCCGCTCTCCATGGCTGGCGGCATCGAGGGCAAGAAGGGCGTCCTGTGGTGGGACATCTATGACTTCCTGCGCATGAAGGGGCCCGAGAGGCAGCCGCGCTACGTGCTGTTGGAGAACGTCGACCGTCTGCTCAAGAGTCCGGCGTCGCAGCGCGGTCGTGACTTTGCGATCATCCTCTCTTGCCTCAATGAGCTGGGGTATTCCGTCGAGTGGCGCGTGGTGAACAGCGCCGAGTACGGGTATCCGCAGCGAAGGAAGCGCACGTACATCTTGGCTCGTCTGACCGGTGAGAGCTGGGACCTCGCCGGGCGCATCTCCGACGGCGTGATGGCAGGGGCGTTTCCCATCGTCAGGCCTGAGGCGGAGGCAATCTCCTTCGTGGACATTCCTGATGATCCGTTTGTGGCCACGCAGTCCTTCAACAAGGGCGGAAAGATTTCTCCATTTATGGATGCGGGCGTCATGCAGGACGGACGCGTTGCCACGTGCAAGGTGGTCGAGAAGTACGTGGGGCCGCGACGCACCCTTGGTGACGTACTCGTTTCCGAAAACGAGGTGCCGAGCGAGTACTACATTGAGCCGGAGAAGCTGGACAAGTGGGAGTACCTCAAGGGATCCAAGAGCGAGCTGCGCGTCAACAAGAAGACGGGCTTTGAGTATCGCTACTCAGAGGGCTCGATGGCCTTTCCGGACTCTACGGACAAGCCGAGCAGGACAATCCTGACGGGCGAGGGAGGCCGAGGCGCTTCTCGCTTCAAGCACGTGATCAAGACCGCGGACGGCCGCATGCGCCGTCTTGTTCCCGACGAGCTTGACCAGCTGCAGTGCTTTCCGCGAGGGTGGACCAACACGGGCATGAGTGATGGCCACCGCGCGTTCTGCATGGGAAACGCGCTGGTCACGGGCATTCCGCACGAGATCGGCAAGGCGCTCGTGAAGTCGCTGGGGGAGTGACGCCCCCGGTTCCGGCCCACTACCCAATCTCGATGGTCTTGTCGGGCCACTCGAATGAGATGACGAGCTTGGCGCCCAGGCTCTTGGCGTAGCGGCGGATGGTGTCCAGGCGCGCGCTGGTGGGCAAGACCGTCATGGACGACCCTGAGGCCAACCCGGAGTACTATCGCGACACCTCCGCGGCCTTGGCGAGGCGAGGCTCTCCGTCGTGGAGGCCTTCTGGCTTGCAATGGCCGGCGGCGGCGAGGCGCTGGGCCTTCACGTCCTATTGGGCACGGCCCAGCTGGTTGACTGCGGCGATGCCGACACGGGCAGCGTCAGGGTCAAGGTAGCTACCGGCTCCTATGACGCGGGGACGCTCGCCCTGCCTCCCGGAGCACTCGAACTCATAGGTCAGGGGCACTCCGGTGGGTATGTTGACCTGGGAGATCTCCTCGGCAGAGAGCCCCTCGAGCTCCTTCTTGATGGCGCGCACCACGGACCCGTGGGTGACGATGAGCACCGTCCTTCCCGCGGCAACCAGCGGTTCCACGCGCGCCTGCCACCAGGGGCGCAGCCTTACCACCACGTCCGCCAGCGACTCCGCGCGAATCTGTGACGGGTCGGCGCCATCCAGCCCGTCCGGGCAATACCGCTCGTCGTGCCCCTGGAAGTACGGCGACGCCGCGTCGATCTCGGGCGGCCTCACGTCAAAGCTGCGCCTATACGCAGAGAAGAGCTCCTCGCCGTAGCGCTCTCGCATTGCCGGGCGGGTCTGTCCCTGGAAGGCGCCGTAGTGGCGCTCGTTGAGCCTCCAGGTGCGCTCCGTCGGAACCCAGAGCCGGTCTACGGCATCCAGCGCGATCTGCGCGCTCACGATGGAGCGCCGCAGAAGAGAAGTGAAGCAGACGTCCGGGCGGAGTCCCGCGCTCTTGAGCAGCGCCCCGGCGTGCGCAGCCTGCGCGCGCCCCCGCTCGGTCAGCGGCACGTCCACCCATCCGGCAAACCTGTTGACCGAGGCGTCCGTCCACGTGCTCTCCCCATGCCTCATAACAATCACAGTGGACAGTGCCATGCAAGCCCCCAAGCCATCGCATTAGGTCTTAATTGGGCATCAGCATAGCCCGTTCAACAAGTGAGGGCTCCCCAGCTTTGCTAAGCAAGCTCTTTGGCGCGCGCAGCGCGACGTAGCTTGCGTGCAAAGCTGGGGAGCCCTAACCTCACATGTTGAGCCGCTAGGCCTCCGGGCAGATCTTCTTGAACAGCTCGACGACGTCCTCGTGCGTGGCCTCGCGCGGGTTGCCGGGGAAGCAGGCGTCGTTCATGGCGTCGGTGGCCAGCTGGTCGATCTCATCGGCCTTCATGGCCTGGCAGACCGTCGGGATGTTGACGTCGGCGGAGAGCTGCTTGACGGCGGCGATGGCGGCGTCGGCAGCCTCGTCGGTGGTCATGCCGGTGGTGTCAACGCCCATGGCCTTGGCGACCTCGGCCAGACGCTCGGTAACAACGGGCTTGTTGAACTCCATGGCAATGGGGAGCAGCATGGCGCAGGCGACGCCGTGCGGGGTGTCGTAGTGGGCGGACAGAGTGTGCGCCATGGAGTGGTCGATGCCCAGGCCCACGTTGGAGAAGCCCATGCCGGCAATGTACTGGCCCAGGGCCATGCC
>ERZ1034920.461-NODE-461-length-32495-cov-7.905333_pt1 | contig 32495 bp, 28 predicted proteins | sample MGYA00520688_ERZ1034920 | MGnify/ENA primary metagenome ERZ1034920 (study PRJEB33766, sample SAMN09781785) | gut metagenome | biome: gut microbiome | host: Homo sapiens | place: Madagascar | study: EMG produced TPA metagenomics assembly of the PRJNA485056 data set...
AAATAAAGGACTGAAAAAATAAAAACACACTCAGGCTTTATATGTATTGCTGTTTGTGTTTGTTTGCATCAATGTTCCAGAAAAATCTATTGCTGTTTGTTCCTTTGTCGTATTTATTACTTCAATCTATATTCAGCTTACGGATGTGATGGAATTACAGGCGGCGGGCTCGCCGTGTTTGCCCATGGTTATCAAAATAAACCTGTCATACAGACGGTATCAGTTTGCGAAAATGGGAAATGGGCTGAGAAGTCACTTAACTCAATTTAACTCTATTGAATACCAGTCTAATGGTTGTTCAAGTTCTAAGGATAAAATATGTCTAAATCAATGATTGCAAGTGCGCTAACTGTTCTGCTGGTTTCTTTTGGTGCCAGTGCAGCTAATCAAGGGCAGGGTAAAGTGAACTTTAAGGGGTCTGTTATTGATGCACCATGTAGCATCTCGGAGGAATCAGAGGACCAGCTCATTAATTTTGGCCAGGTTTCCAAAATCCTGCTTGCAAGTGGCGGTATTTCCACCAAGAAAAATGTGGATATCAAACTGGAGAAATGTGACCCCAGTACTCTTAATAAAGGTGTTACCGTAACTTTTAACGGTAATACCTTGGGGGGACAACCAACAGAACTGTTGACTAGTGGCGACAATACTAATACTGCGATTGTGTTAAATGGTTATGGTAGCGATGTGGTTTATGGTACACCAACTGACTTTGTAAGACTGGGTAATGGCGACAATACACTACGTTTCAGTGCATGGGTTAAGCAGGCAACCGGTAAAACCGTTGGAGAAGGTGAATTCAATGCGGTCACAAACTTCAGCATGTCCTATGAGTAATAACCGCAATCCTCGGCAAACAGCATCAGGCTAGTGTCGAACAGAGAATGGTGTAAGCCGGTCATTGAATGATCGGCTTACTACCCGGATACAGGAGTAACAATATGCGCTGGCAAGTAATTATTATACTAATTATCGCACTGGGCAATGTTCCTCTGACAGTATTAGCATCAGAGATATTTCCGTTTACCGGAATGAGTCATCAGAAATACTGGAATGAAGATAATGTATGGCGGGAGGGAAGGGCAAGTTTTCGCGGACAGGTAATTGCGCCTGCTTGTATTTTATCCATGGAGGAGAGAGACCAGGTAGTAGATATGGGAGAAGTCCCTGTCAGGGATTTACAAAAGACATCATCGGGACCAGAAAAACGATTCCAGTTACGACTTCGTGATTGTGACTTGGCAGGTACAGGAAAAAAAGGGTACACCAGCAACCGGGTTAGGGTCATGTTTGATGGCGTAGCTGGTGAAAGACAGGATAGATTTTCCATGTCAGGTCAGGCCGAAGGTGTGGAGCTGCAAATTGTGGATGTTCAGGGATACGCAGCCCGCGCAGGTAAAGTGATGCCAGCTCAGTTGCTTGAAGGTAATGAACAGAGCCTGGAGTACATCCTGCAAGTAGTACGCAATGGAGAACCTTTGAAGTCCGGAGACTATTTTGCTTCCCTGCGTTTTAGCATCGATTATGAATAAATAAATTATTAACCCCGGAGAAATGCTATAAATCCGAATGCCCACTACTGATGCTATTTATTATATTGCGTACTCTAATTTACCGTTCGAATTAGACGATACCAGATTTTCTATTCTGGAGGTCTGAAACGGATTTTTCAGGGCGCAGTGAAAAACATCACTGTCTGTAAATAATGATGATAAATAAAAAAAATTTCTTTAATAAGAGTCGGTTGGCAATGTCTGTATTTTTATTTATATACGGAGGTCAGGTCCATGCTGTGGACTTTAATACTGACGTACTGGATGCTACCGACAAAAAGAATATAGATATATCCCGTTTTTCGCAAGCTGGATATATTATGCCTGGCCAGTATCAGATGATGGTGATGGTGAATGACCAGACAATTTCACCTTCTGCATTTTCTGTATCCATACTGGAACCATCCGGTATCGCAATACCGGAAGGAAATAAACCGTTGCCTCGTGCCTGCCTGACCAAAGAAATGGTCGATAAGATGGGGCTGACAACTGCTTCCAGGGAAAAAGTATCGTTCAGTACAAGTGATCACTGTGCCGATTTAAGTGCCTTGCCAGGAGTGGAAATTCGGGCAAACCCGGCAGAAGGTGTTTTGTATATAAATGTACCTCAGGCATGGCTGGAATATTCTGATACATCCTGGCTTCCCCCCTCACGCTGGGATAACGGTATTCCTGGACTGTTATTTGATTACAACATTAATGGTAGCGTGAATAAGCCTCACGCAGGGAAACAGTCACAGTATATCAGCTATAACGGGACTACCGGCGCAAATATTGGAGCCTGGCGTTTTCGGGCAGATTACCAGGGAAACATGGAGCACACCACTGGGAAAGGGTCAGGAACAGACAGACAGTTCGACTGGAGTCGTTTCTATTTGTACCGGGCTATTCCACGCTGGCGGTCAAATCTGACTCTGGGTGAAAACTACATCAATTCAGAAATCTTCAGCACATGGCGTTATACCGGAGCAAGCCTGGAAAGTGATGACAGAATGCTACCGCCGAAGCTGCGCGGTTATGCACCACAAGTATCAGGAATTGCGGATACCAACGCTCGTGTAGTGATTTCGCAACAGGGACGTATTATTTACGACTCAACCGTTCCGGCAGGACCATTTACTATTCAGGATTTGGACAGTTCCATTCGCGGACGTCTGGATGTTGAAATTATTGAACAAAACGGACAAAAGAAAACCTTTCAGGTCGACACCGCTTATGTCCCGTATCTGACTCGCCCAGGGCAGATTCGCTACAAACTGGTCAGCGGTCGGTCGCGAACCTGGGAACACAAAACTGAGGGGCCGGTTTTTGCCGGTGGTGAAATGTCCTGGGGTATCAGCAACCGCTGGTCCCTGTACGGCGGCGGTATTCTTGCCGGGGATTATAAAGCACTTGCCGTAGGGTTGGGGCGTGATTTGATGCAGTTAGGGACACTGTCTGCTGACGTTACGCAGTCGGCAGCCCGGTTTAATAATAAAGGCGAGCGACAGGGAAAATCCTGGCGTTTGAGTTATTCCAAACGTTTCGATGAAGCTGATGCGGATATTACTTTTGCTGGGTACCGTTTTTCAGAACGCAAGTACATGACGATGCAACAGTATCTGGATGCACGTTACAGGAATGATTTCACCGGGCGTGAGAAGGAACTGTACACGATTTCTATAAATAAACATTTTGAAGACTGGCAAACTTCGGTTGGCCTGCAGTACCAGCACCAGACTTACTGGGATCGTGGAGAGTCAGATTATTACACTTTATCCATTAACCGCTATTTCGATGCCTTTGGCCTGCATAACATTTCTGCTGGTCTGACGGCGTCTCGTTCGAAATATCAGGAAAAGGATAATGACTCGTTATTTTTGCTCTTCTCCATACCACTGGATTCGGGAACGCTTAGCTACAGTGGCAGCATGAGTAATGATCGGTATACACAGATGGCAGGATACAGTGACACATTCAATAACGGACTGGACAGCTACAACGTGAATACAGGTGTAAGCCATGGTGGCAGCGAGCATAGTCAGGGACAGATAAGTGGGTATTACAGTCATAGCAGCCCGGTAGCAAACCTGTCAGCCAACTTCTCGTCGCTGCAGAATGGTTACACCTCATATGGCATCACTGCGTCAGGTGGGGCTACTCTGACCGCCGAAGGCGCTGCACTGCATGCAGGAGGATTGAATGGTGGGACCCGGTTACTGGTTGATACTGACGGTGTCAGTGACGTACCTGTCGATGGTGGGCGGGTTCTGACAAATGCTTGGGGAATAGGCGTAGTGACAGATGTCAGCAGTTACTACCGTAATACTACAACGGTTGACCTGAATAACTTACCCGATGATATGGAAGCGACCCGTTCTGTAGTTGAGTCGGTTCTAACTGAAGGGGCAATTGGATATCGGAAATTCGAAGTTCTGAAAGGAGCCCGTCTGTTTGCTGTTCTGCGTCTGGCTGATGGCAGCTATCCTCCATTCGGTTCCTCTGTGACAAATCGGAAAGGGCGGGAGTTGGGGATGGTGGGTGACAGCGGACTGACGTGGCTCAGTGGAGTGGCTGAAGGTGAATCCCTCAATGTGAACTGGGAAAGTCGGGCAAAGTGTATGGTGGATATTCCTCAAAAACTGGATACGACTAAGCAACTGTTACTTCCCTGCCGTCAGATGACACGTTAAGCAGAAATTCTCTCTCAGATCGAAATGTTGGAAAAGCTGACATTAGAGCGAGTGAACTCCCTGGAAAAGGGAGGCAGACAAACAATTTTAGGAGCAAGAAACATGGTAACACTGAAACCAGTCATGAGAAAAACACTAATAGCAGTTGCAAGCTTAAGTGCAGTTCCGGTAGCACAGGCTGCCATATCTCTTGACCGGACCCGGGCTATTTTTGACGGTGCCAATAAGTCGATGACGCTGAATATAGCCAACGATAATAAACAGCTACCCTACCTGGCACAGGCATGGCTGGAAAATGCCGGACAGGAAAAGATTGCTGTGGGTCCACTGGTTGTAACACCACCGGTACAACGACTTGAACCAGGAGCGCAAAGTATGGTGCGGGTGGCATCAACGCCCGATATCAACAAGCTACCACAGGACCGGGAGTCACTTTTTTACTTCAACCTGCGAGAAATTCCACCCAAAAGTGACAAGGCCAACGTTCTGCAAATTGCTTTGCAGACAAAAATTAAATTGTTTTATCGTCCCGCCAGTATTCAGGCAAAACCAAACTCGATATGGCAGGAGAAATTGGTACTGAATAAAACATCCAGCGGCTGGAGGATTGAAAATCCGACGCCATATTACGTGACAGTAATAGGTCTGGGAGGAACGGAGAAAGAAGCAAAGGAGGGTAAGTTTGATGCAGTGATGCTGGCGCCAAAGTCAGAACAGACGGTAAAAGCCAGCAATTATGGTACCCCCTGGCTGAGCTATATCAATGATTATGGCGGGCGTCCAGCTCTGCAGTTTCAGTGTTCAGGCAGTCGCTGTACGGCGATGAAGAAATAACACACCAGGGCCGCGTGAGGAATGAAGAATGAAGAAAGTGACAATAGCACTTGGTCTGATGGCTTTGGTACTCAGTGTGGCGATGAACAACGTACTGCATGCCGGAGATGTATCAGAACAGGATAAGTTTTATCTGGCAGATGAGCATCCCGGGCATACGGGGAAAATGAGTGTGCGTGGCGCACTGCTGTCATCTCCCTGCACACTGATAACAAATGAGTTGAAAATGCCTTTTCAGAACGAAAGCCAGGGGAGAACAGCTCGTTATCCTTTACAGATAATGCTGACCGGATGTGGTGATGGTGAGGATGTAACGTCAGTATTTAGTCCCGCAGGCCGTTCTTCGGTAATGGTTGTATACAGCGCGTTGCTGGGTGGTGTGGAAGGCGGAGTACTTCACCCCAACCAGAGGATGCTGGGAGTAGGAAGGGCTACGTTGCATGGGGGCTCTTCGGCGATGACCTGGTATCTGACAGAGAGTCAACATATGGCACTGCAACGGGCAACAAGCGGGCAGGTCAGAGCACCTTTTAACAATATGAAATCCGGTTCGCTTCTCAGGTTACGGATGGATTATGAATAGGGGCAACAATGAATAATACACAACTGATAAAATATATTTGTGCAGTATTTTTGACTGCAATGATATTGATGATCATTTCCTGCCAGGCACAGGCAGTAAGGGTAGATTTCGATGGTGAACTAATTGACAAGTCCTGTCAGTTGGCACCGGAAAGCCTTCAGCAGGATGTGGAATTTCAGAAGTTATCAGCCAGTTACTTCTGGACAGCGCCAGCCCGCAGTCCGGTGGAAAAGTTCACTATCCGTCTGACGGAATGCAACACCTCCTCAGTCTTGAAAGTGGTCAAAATTAAATTTAACGGCACGCCAGAAAATAATATGGCTGGCCAGTCAAACTATTATCTCAGTGTTAAGGGGGATAATGCTGGAAAACTGGCGATAGGCCTGCAGGACTCAGATGGAAAAACAGCTCTGAAACTGGGAGAGGCTCAGAACAATGGACGGGGAACACAGATAGACGGCAGGGATATCCTGTTGACGTTTGGTGCATTTGTTCAGGCAACGCCGGATGCTATTACGAACAAAAGTGTACAACCAGGGACGTATACCGCTGCCGCTAATTTTGAGCTGACTTATGAATAAGCCGGAACATATATTTTTAAAAATATTGCACAGTGCTTCTCTGTTATTTCTCCTGGGGCTGATCGTGGCCATTCTTCTGCTGTTCAGTTGCAAGTCAGCCCTGGCTGCTGAAAATGCTTCCCGGTTACCTGGAGTGCTTGAGTACGCACGTAAATATGGAGAGGAAAAGCAGAAAGCTGATGTGCAACATGGAGGAGGAAAAAATACCAAACATCCTCCACAGACAATTAAAAAGAGAAATGTTACCCCTACAGCAGAGAGCGAATTGAGACGTCAACTGCGTCAACAGGAAGTGATACTGGATCAAATCCGTCAGGACAATCACCAGTTACGCCTGAAGTTTAAGGAAAGTGCTGACGTCGATACCAGTCATGATCAACAGAAAACAGATATATTGAAAAAACAGGTTGTTACTCTCGGTGCTGAACTGAAAAAGTTACAGGAAAAGATTAAGTCCGGGCAGGAGGAGCAAGCCCGGCTGGAAACTTTGCTGGCTGAAATGCCCATTGTTAAACCAGATGAACTGAAGAGTCCTGAGGCCAGACTGGACTATGCGGCAGGTATTATGACAGGTCGCGATCTACTCATGATGCAGGAGGGGCAAGAACTACTGGGTCTGAAGACTGATAACCGTCTACTGTTAGCTGGGTTGCGCGATGCCCTGAATAAACAGATACAGATAAATCCAACAATTCTCGAGGAAGCACTGGCGGCAGGTGAATCCCGAACTCGTCTGGCTCGGGAGAAAATTATACTCACTCAGAAGGCTACCGGGGAAAAATATCTTGCGACGTTTCGAAAAGAGAAAGGTATTCACAAGGATGAAAGTGGCTTCTGGTACCGGATGGATTATGTCGGTGACGGAGAAGTAATCAGAGGAGATAACTCTCGTGTTGAAGTCGTGGTCACGGAAAAACTGACAGACGGTAGTGTGGTGGAAGATATGGATGCCTCAGGCCGCAGCCTGGTTATGAAACTAGGTGATTATCCTCCTCTGTTCCGTCGCGCACTTGAGAGGATGAAGAACCATGCAACAATGACTCTGGTTGCCCCTTCTGAACTGGCTTACGGCGATGAAGGTTATCCTCCCAAAGTTCCTCCGGGAGCAACAATGGTCTATACCCTTCGCGTTGAAAGTGTGACTTTGCAAGAAAAGACTGATTCCGTACAAATAGCTTCTGAAAAAGAATCAGAAAACAATACGGCGGGTGCAAAAAAATGAATGCGGTAGAAATGGAGATATAGGAGGGATATGAACATCCTGTTTAGAGTTGTCGGTCTGATTGTGCTTGTCTGCGGGGGCGCTGGTAGCGTTTATGCTGATAATGTAACCGTAAGTATAGAAGGGAAGATACATATTCCACCCTGTAAAATAAATGACGATGCTGTAGTTAATGTGTCGTTTGACAAAATATCTCTTCAGAAAGTGGATGGCGTGCAATCTGCAGTGATTAGAACCCTGAATTTAAATTGTACATCTTATCAGGGGACACCATATATCATGGTCTCGGGCAATGCAATGGGCAACGTAGCTGATAATAACGTGCTGGATACCACAGGTGAAAATGCGGGACGCCTCGGAATTGCGTTGTACCAGGGAAGTGGGGTGGATACTTCGTTCCCACTAAAAATTGGCGTCGGTGGCTATAAAGGTGTATTCGGTTACCCTGTCACCAGAGGTTTGACGGGAAATGGTGCCAGTGGTCAGTTTACCTTCACCGCAGTACCATGGAAAGGAAATAATACAGTTTTGCAGGCCAAAAAATTCTCGGCCACGATGACGATGAGTATAAGTTATCTCTGAGAGGTCAGAGATAATAACTGACACCTGATGGTGGGGAATAAATAATGATAAAAGCTAAATTATTGCTGGTAGTTATGATTGTGATGATAGTTTCAGGGTGTTCTTTGAGAGATAAAAAAACAATAATAACTGACAATAATAAACAGTCGATTGAAACCAGCGTGGCGTCTGACACTAAGGATGATGCCGTCCAAATGGAGCGTTGTCGACGTGAACTGGAAGCATTGAAGAAAATTAACAGTACAGTATATGCAACGCGAAAGCAGGAGTTTGATGATTTGATGTCCGGGGCTGGTATTTATACAGGTGTGAGAGAGGATGTATCCAGCTACACCAAACAGGCTATTGACGCATATTATCGTTATCATGCGGATAAGCTATGCGCAGATATCTCAATAGATGTATTGAATAACCTATCCAGAAATAAGAATTTGAGGTAATAAAAATAAATCAGTATGACATATTAGGTGTGTAGTAATTCCTAGTCAGGTTTAACTATTTTTTTGATATGATGTCATTTTGCATGCATATTTTTTGAAGAGAAAACCCACACCATAAATGGTTGTTTGAAATATTCAATAAACTCTGTGAGGATATCATGATTAAACCTTGTTTTTTTTTCATATTGTTCATCTCTTTTAATGGATATGCCATGCAATGTTTATTGGATGGAGTAGAGATCAGGGAAAAAAAGGAAGATATAGGCAACATAACCATTGAAACTATTGATGGGTTTTATAAAGGAAGCGTTAATGGAAATATTGGTTCTGTAGGTTCTATAAAATGTGATAAACCGAAGCCATCAACACATGGAAGAAATATAAGAATCGAATCAGTAAAAAGCCATAGTAATATATGCTTTACCGGTCGTTCTAGTGTTAGAAAGGGTAGTGGAACTGTAGCAACAAGTAACTGGAACAGCAATTTAAGTAAAGTGCATCCTGTCTTTCAGACAGAAAGAGGAAAAATAACTTATAGGCACACTGGTACTAATTACACGATAACCGCATGTGATCCTGCTAAAAAAATAATCCAAGGGTCATATGAATTTGATGTAATGTTATTTTCATGGCAAAGGGTAGGTGGAGCAAAAGGGACTATCAATTACAGATTAAAAGTAAACGTTAAAGACAAAAAAACCAAAGCAATCTGTAACATATCAAATAAAGGAAGCGCTAGAATGTTATATGGGGAACTATCAGCAGGAACAGGAGAGCATCAGAGGTATTATGATTCTCAAATATCATGCAATATGATTACTTCCTTTTCATATAAATTACGAGGTACGACATCTCAGATAAACACACTAAGTAATGATACATATCTTGGAGTTGGGTTGGGGCCCATTAATGGCACCTTATGGGTATCTACGGTAAATAATTCTCCGCTGAAGCTTTCTGGTCGATTAAACTCAGCAGATACTAGTTACCTCCGGATTAACTCGAAAGTCAATACAGCACCTAGCAATATTAAAGATGCTGGAGGGGAATTCGCGGGCAGTGCTATTCTCGAAATTACTGCTGACTAAGATGAACTTAAATAACTACTTGTGAAATTTTGTTATGGCTATAGTATATGTCCCCTCTCCTTTTTATACCCCGTGAACCGGGAGAGGGGGCACATATTACCTATGAGATTTTTTATCCTTATCAATTTCATTGAGTTTAAGATTGAGATGCTCTTCAAGTGTGTTGTATATTTGTTTCAGGTTTTCACCAAGTTGTCTTGGATGGTTTATCCCATATGATTTTATAGAATAAATAGTCCTTAAAAGCAGCATGCTCTCATTAAATAAAAATAGAACCTTGTCTTCTGGTGACATATTGCTATCCTAAAAGTTTAGACGAATATTAATTATCAGCTATCAGCTATCACGTATCCGATTATTAACCAACTTCCAAAAAAAATAAAGCTCATGCTTTGTCCTTAAATTATATCGGGTCATAACATAACGTTTGTGAGAATAAATTGTTGACTTACTAATCATTAAGTCATTCGATATATCATTAACTGATTGCCCATTAAAAAATCTGGATAAGATATTTAGTTGTTGTGGGGTGAAATAGTTTTTCATACAAGAATCACAATTATTTCTTTGGTAATGGTTTATTGTTGAGGTTAAACAATTCACTACTAAGTTATAAAAATCCAATACGGCTATATTATTCGATATCAGCATGATATTACTCAAGCAAGATGGTAACGCTTTTATATTTAAATTGTCAGACTTATCTGTCATGCAAATAACTTTGGGATTATGCTGTTTATTTTGACACAAAAATGATGATACTTCATTGAGTAGCGCAAAAGAACAAATTATCAGAGAGGCTTTTGCAAAGTTGTCAGGATTAACTGAATCCAAAAGCCTTACACCACTTAACCTTCTATTGAATAAGGAGTAAATTCCTGTTCGGTTGTAGATGTTATCGTCCAAGACAAGTATGTATTTCATTTAACACTCTTACCATTTATGATTATCATATCATTTCAATATATATATAACTCCCTTGCATGCAAATGAATAAATAAAACTGGCGCGCGTTGTAATTGACAGATAGGAAAAATATGCAAAATTGAGAAAATAACAAAAGATAAAAAACATGCAAGTGCAAACCTATAGAATTCTGCTTCATAACTATTTGAAATAATGTATCTTATATTATATTTTGTAAAAATAGAAAATTGTGATAAAAATAAGATTTAATGAGGATTTGGTAATTTTATAGTCTTCCTTTCCTCTATAATTCAAGTAATGAATGTTAAATAATCTGTTTCATTTTAAGACTTTTTCTTAATATCCATTTCGCCCTTAAAGAAATTTACTCTTGCTGCGTCCATGCTCTGACCTAACATCGAACTGCCGTGCAGGCATGTGTCTGCCTCCTCCGGAGGGAGTCGTTTCAGTCGAAGGGGTAACCGCAATTCCACAAGGTTTGCACAATATCAGTTTCGCCATTCAAAGTGAGGTTGACGGTATGAAGCAGTCAATGGAAGGGATAGATTTATTTGGAAAGATCTCAGAAGTGACACACCGTCAGCAGTACCGCAGTTACTCCAGTTAGGCAACGTTCATCCAGCCATTGTTAGATTACGAAGCCTATGCGCAATATAAAGGTAGTGTCGCCCAGAAGATGAAGTAGGGGTCAGTTTGGATATCGAAAATTATTGTACGTTAAGGTCGTTTTTTGTACATCAGAGCTATGATATGGAGACTAGGTTGACAGGCAGTGATGAGCGAAGAACTGACATTTTCTTCGCCTTCTACTTTGTCCATTCTTTATGTAATAGCGCATAGATGTTTGTGTCGTCATACCTTGCCTTACCATCCTCGTCTTCAAAGGAGACAAACTCTTTAAAACAACCTTCATGTCGCATATGCAAGCGTTCACAAAGTTTTTGAGAGGGCAGATTGTAAACTTCTACCCAGGCATATAAACGTCTGGCATCTTTAACTTTAAATAAGTAATCAAATAGTGCAGTAACTGACTCGCTTGCATATCCCTGACGTTCATAACGTTGATTAAAATGCCAGCCCACTGACCAGGTATTGATGTCTGGCTCGTTGCTATTGTCTGCAAAAAGATGGCCGATCAATTCATCAGTTTCTTTTAAACAAACGGCAAACTGTCCTGGTTCACTGGCCCGCTTAGTCACTTCTGCCTCTGCTTCGGCTATCGAATTGAGTTTTTCCTCATTAAAGCAGGGGATACGTGGCGCAGAGAGATAATCGAAAAGTGCTGCTGCATCTTTTTCCTTAAAAGGCCGAATAATTAATCTTTGGGTGAAAATGATGTTCATAATGTCCTTCACTGTTGAATGCCAGCCAGTCAAGCGATAAGTATTCTTGTTGCTGGCTGGGGCGTATGATCGCTATTAGCCGTTCCGGCTATTCCCCAGTTTGTCTTTTCGCATGCCAGTAAATCGGGTGATCGTCACGAAAAATACCGGAACAAAGAAAATGGCCAGTATCGTACATCATTGGTTAAAATTGTTCTGCATTTCCTCAACAAATAATCAATATATTTGATTTGATGGATTATTTTGTTCATAACATCTCCTGTTCAGAAAGGAAATTCTGACAGAGGATTATTGATTTATATTTGGCAAATTATGGAGATTATATGGACCGATATGCTTCCTTATTAACATAAATTAATCCGAACCATTGTCCGCTCCTGGCACACTGCGGACTTGATCATGCTACTAACCTCTAAAGCTATACCGCAAATAAACACCGCTATCCCCGCTTTTCAGGTTGGTTCATTATTTTTATATAGCGATTGTATCCGACAAACCTGCGAAGCACTGTAGCCTGTTGCCTCTGCGGTTTCGCGGATGCTCAGTTTCTTGACCTGCCGGTAGTACAGGACTTATTCCTGCACCGTCTGGGTGAAATCAGGGATCGTAAACCGGAAAATCAGAACTACCGCGCCAGTGGACTGGCGCTGCTGACAGCAGCTATCTCGCTGTGGAATACCGTCTATATGGAAAGAGCGGTCGATGCCCTGAAGCATAAAGGGGTGAAGATCAACGAGCAACTGCTGTCACATTTGTCGCCGTTAGGCTGGGAGCATATCAATCTGACAGGCGATTATATCTGGAAAAGCAGCAGAATACCGGCCTCCGGTAAGTTTCGTCGGCTGAGGCCTGCTAAAGTAGAAAGGTCAAAAAACAACCTTAGCGTACAATAATTTTCGATATCCAAACTGACCCCAAGTACATAAAGTGTCTTAAATTATGACGTATTGAACTATCAATGTATGGATGCTATACGGAAATTAAAGGACCTTCGTGGCAATTTAACATAAGATAGATTATACGCGCTGCATTTGTAGTAGCTAAATTGAGATGTCCGTCTCTGACCAAATAGACATGTCCGCGCTACAGTCTCACCACAGCGATCACTGCTTTCAAAGGATGAGACTCATGACGGCATACGGAACGGAGTTTTTCTCAATGAATGATGTAAACCGACTCAGGATCCTTCAGGACGTTATCGACCGCCGTCTTACCACACGTCTTGCAGCAAACCGGCTTGAGATATCTGACAGACACTGCCGACGGTTGCTGGAGCGCTATCGTGAACATGGGCCGCTTTCACTTGTTAACCGTCGTCGTGGCCAGCCTGGCAACCGGCAACTCATGCCGGGCATCGCTGAACGAGCACTACGTATTATCCGCGAATGCTACGCTGATTTTGGCCCGACTTTAGCCTGTGAGAAGCTCGCCGAGGTTCATGGGCTGTATCTGGCCAAAGAGACAGTACGCAAGCTGATGACACAGGCTGGTTTATGGATCCCCCGCAAGTTACGGCCGCCTAGTGTACATCAGCCACGACCGCGTCGGGCCTGCACCGGAGAACTCATCCAGATTGATGGCTGTGAGCATCGCTGGTTCGAGGATCGTGGTCCGGCCTGCACGCTGCTCGTTTACGTTGATGATGCGACCAGCCGGCTGATGCAGCTTCTGTTCGTCAGTTCTGAGTCCACTTTCACCTATTTTGAAGCCACCCGGGGCTATCTGGAACGTTATGGTAAGCCTCTGGCGTTCTACAGCGACAAGGCCAGTGTCTTCAGGATCAACAACAAGCAGGCCACCGGCGGAGATGGCCAGACTCAGTTTGGCCGTGCCATGAACGAGCTGAACATCACCGGTATCTGTGCCAATACCAGTTCTGCCAAGGGCCGTGTTGAGCGGGCTTACCTGACGTTGCAGGATCGCCTCGTCAAGGAGCTGCGGCTCCGCGGTATCAGTACACCCGAGGCAGCAAACGCCTTTGCCGAAGAATTCATGGCTGACTACAACCGCCGGTTTGCGAAGCCGCCACGCCACGATTTCGACGTTCACCGTCCGCTCGGAAATAATGAAAATCTGGCAGCAACATTCACCTGGCGTGAACAACGTAAGGTCTCAAAAAACCTGACATTACAGTATGATAAAAAGCTCTATCTGCTTGAATATAATGAAGAAAACCGACGTTTTCAGGGGAAATGCATTGATGTCTGGCAGTATCCGGACGGTACCATCGAGCTCCGGGCTAACGGTACTTCCCTGCCCTTCATAACCTACGACCGGCTGGGAGAACTGGACCAGGGCGCCATCGTTGACAACAAGCGCCTGGGACGTGCTCTGGAGATGATAAAGCTGGTTCAGGACAAACGCGATAATAACCGTTCGCAGGCACTCCCTGCCGGAGATGGCCCATCGCGGAGACGGAGAAAACCAACAGAAAAAAATCCCAGCGCTCACTAAACGGCGACGATATGTTAGAAGCGTTGCAGACATTACAGTCATGTTCTGAGGAACATCAAGATCCTTGATCTTTTTAATATCAGAAGCCTCCATGCCGTCGTATCTGGACTTCCAGTTAATGGGATGGACTACCTCCTCCCGCTACGGTTAACTGTACGAAATGTAGTGGTCAAGTAATACCGGCCTCCCGGCAGACATCTTTAACGGTTCGTCCGGCTTCAACCGATTTAATTACGGCAATGATCTGATGCTCAGTAAAACGGGCTTTACGCATAGTGATCTCCTTTGTTGGCAGATTGATTATGCCGGAGGATCTCTAAATGTGAATGGCACGATTATGCGGGATACTTACAGGCTCATTGTCCCCGTAGCTGAATTTGATCCTTTTGCTCAACGTGAGGCTAACGTCCCGGCGTAATTATCCTCCCACCCGTATCGTAGGGAGCCTTTTTCTCATTAATATGATGACATAATTACTACAAAACCTATGGATTATTTTTCGCAAAATGAAACATTTTTTTTAGAGAGTGTAATAGAATATCATTAATGAAAAATTTCCATGTTACTTTGGAATTTAATTTCAATGTTTAAATGTTGCCCTTACGCACCTTGTAAAGGAAAGGGATATTGTAATGTATATGTAATTTTATTTAGTGCTAATTCACATTTGATATATACATATGAAGGAACTTTAGTGTACAGTAAAAAATCGACTCATTACACCGGTGGATTATTTTGCCAGGGCAAGGTTAATAAAGAACTGTTTTTTATTTTAATTGACATTTCATCAATCAGAAGTGAAAAGGTAATTAATGCATTAACTGATTTTTTTGTTTATGGATGCTCAAGAAACACGGTTTGTGAAAAATACAATGTGAATCAGGGTTATCTTTCCATTAAAATAAAGGAGTTACAACTATTGGGGCGAAAAATTAAGGATGTAATTCCATATTATCTGAGTTAATATCATGTGAAGGTATACTCAAAATAAGATTACCTCCATATACTATTAACATCTTATAATGAGGGAGCCAAACGTCAGTAAGTTAGTTTTTATAACCCATTAGGGCTGGGATATGAGGTACATTCAGGCTGTCTGTTAAAACTTACACAGGGTACTAATCGAAAAGTCATCATCTGGTATTAGATATATCATTATATAAATAACATAGAGTGATTTTCAGAAAACAACGCTGAACCTGGCATGGATATTACCATCCAGTGACCCGCCTTGATGTGGAGGAATTTGTCCACGTGCCTGACCTTCAGGCACCCGCAGAGGATACTCACTATGGGGATTAATTTTTCCTGTAGAAATCAGTAAGTTCATCTCCACTTTATGAAATAGAGATTATCCTTGTCTGGGGGCAACTGTGCGTCTTCACCGGACACTATGGTACAGACCTGCGAGGTTAGATTTGACAGAACATAGACAGAGAAGGCAGACGCCGGAAGAGCCGAGAACAGGTACTATTTTTACTGTAAAACTGCGACCAGTATTACTTGACCATTACATCAGACAGGTTAAAGAAAAAATATACACGTAGTCTGTCAGGTTCATGCCTGTACGTTGCAGACCCCCTGTTCTTCAGAACAGGGGGTCACAAACATATATTTTAAATGCTGTTAACTAACCCAAAAGGCCTTACCTCTAAGTTCTGGAGTTTATTTCGGTCAGATAATCTGATCATCTGGGTGTGGTTATTTATAACGAGTCTGTTTTTAGGTTCTTTATGTTGTAAATAAATCATCTCCTTGCCATAGCCAGAAAGCGGGAACTCCCATTTCTGAGCAGTTTGTTTGACACTTCCAATAATATCCAGATTCAGAACCTCATCACCATATTCATTGATGAATCTGAAAGCTGCATAGGTTCGACTGAAACCATTATGTGCAGTACCAGAAGCTAAAGAAACAGTAACTTTTCTGGTGTTAAGATCTAAATCCACTGATAAAAATTTACGATCATTTATTCCTGACATTGATATTCCAAAATGGTTACCAAGAAATTCATTTGGTGCATCATTATTCAGTGACAGGCAATCTTTATATTTTGTTAAAAGCTCATCCCTCGTCGGTGATGGATACAGTTCTATTGCCAGATAAACATTATCCTTAAACTCAGAGAATTCAGAGTTAATAATTACATGATTAGTGCGGAGATTATTAGCAATGGAGTCAATGTGTGATAACAACCATGTTTGTGGGTCATGACCGAGAACTTCATTTTTTAAACCAAAAGATGTTATTTCAAGAGTATTTGTATTCGATTTCCTGTCCAGAAGGGTTCCACATAATGGAGTAACTTTTAATCTTCCTGGCTCTTTGTGGTACAATTCAATTTTATGACATGAATCCAATCCAAGCTCATCGTGACTAAGAATAGTGTTAACGCCAGTAATGAGTTTATTTAATAACTCATTCCCGTCTTTATCAAAAATTATAATCTGTGCATACTTCCCTGGAATATTATAGTGAGGTTTAGTATTAACAACATCAACAGCAATAGTATTATATTCATGATCAATATTTATAGTTGCAACTTCAGCATCAGCTAAGCCATAAAAAGTTATCAATTGTGATACTACTGGTGTTCCTTTCTTCTGTGTAAATATTATTTCTAACTCGGATTTTCCAGTATTTACGATTAGATGCTGATTCATGGTTGAATATTTTTTGTTTCTGCCGGTTGGAAGGCGCATCGTATAAGCACCTATAGGAAGATCTTTTACAGTCATTAATGTATCAGTGACAGGTTGTGACAATACACATCGATCCCCATCCAGAATAATAATATTCTCTCCATATATCTGTGAAAAATCATCTATGCTAAGATGCAATATTACGTCACCTTTTAACCCTGATTTCAGTAACTGAGTCGTATCTACAAGGCTGTATTTACTGTTTATGGATAGTTTTTTTTGCAATAGTTCCAGAGACTCTCCCTGTAAAAACTGATTCAGTGGATACACTACTCTGGCATGTTTGAATGCGTTTATCAGAATTTGCTCTCTTGTTATTGGACCTCCACATAATTCAATAAATGGCGTCATATCTGTTTTCATTCCTGCTACAGCAAAACTTTCAGATAGCATTTCCAGCATATATCTTTTATGATGACGCCCTTCATTTGAATTTTTCAGTCGGCGGTACCATTGGTTATAGAATGTAAATGCTTCATATCCGCCCTTCTCAATCATTAACATGAAAAAATACAGTTTCTGACGGATCTCCCATGAGGTTACTTTAGTTCCAGTGGAAAGATACTCTGCAATTTTATTTTCAACCTCATTCTGCTTGCCGTAGTTATATAACCAGCCTTTTTTAAATTTTTCCTCTCCCAGTATTATATCCTGATAACTGGCTGAAAAAATATTATTCCATACTTCCCTGGTTGACATTAAATCGTCAGCGACAGAACTCAATTCATAACCATGAGCTATCTCATGAAGTGCACCCCAGTTGTTATGCACTGGATTAAGCCAGTATGTGTTAACTGAACCTGAGCTCTGCGCAGCCCAGTTTTTAGAATAATATGCACCTCCTGCACCATGTCTGTCGGCTTTTAAAAAGAAACGATTCAATGTATTTTTGTCTGAGTCATCTTTATATTCAAATGACAGTCCTGCAAAAGAATTATAATAGCTAAAAATATTATTATAGAAATTAAAAAGACTTGAGATACCGGTTGTCGATATTATTTCCCTCACTCTTTCTTTACTGACTGCTGGAACAAGAATAATGACTTTATCAGACTCTAATACAGCATATTCAGCCTCCTGAACGTCCCATTTCTGCAGGAAATGATTCTCATCATTACCCGGTCTGAGTAGTGGTAATTGCTTACAACCTTCAGGATATTGAAATTCGATCTGCGGATTGATTAAACTGTATGGGGTATTAACAAAGGGTACAGAGACAACATTTATACTTATCTCCTGCCATTCGGCATTAAATTTTATATTTACCTGTGTATCCTGATCATCATTAAGTAATCTCAACAATAAATCATCAGTAAACTCAGGATTTACCTGACGAATCCTTATTATTCCATCAGCGGGAAGTATTATTCCTAAATGTTGCCTGTCATGTTCTATTCCTTTCGACATACCAGCGTTTTTAAGCCAGGTTTGGTAATTGAGAGAATAAAGTTTTTTTGACTTTGTGATCAATTCCATGTGTAACCTCGTCATAATAATATTTAACTACATGTCTTTTTTTGTACCAATATGTTTGATTATTTCATTGATAAATAAAATACCTCCTGTATATCTTGTCTAAAAATCACATGCTTAATAAAACATGATTTTTACAATGCTTGTATTTTAGTCATTGCCACAGGAATATAGACAGTAAAATCATAGCCATCAATGCTAATATTTCTCTTGAAAGTTGTTATGTATTGTCTCTCTTCGAAAATGATATTATTCTCAGCCATTAATTTCATATGATAAAACCGTGTATAATATACATAATCATTCCAGTCACCTGAAAACTCATAATAAATATAATCACCGCCAGGTACCATTACTGATTCTTTTTGTGCTGCATCTGACAGTTTCCCAACTGTGAATATTGCAACTATATTTCTGTTTCTGCTGTCAAATAATGTTGCACACTTATCCGTGCGACATGTCATGTATACCTCATTTATCCCTGCTGATAAAATTTTCTCCACAGTTGAAAAGCAAGTGTTAAGATCCTCTATGCTGTTTTGTAAATGTTCTTTTATCTTTTTCGTTTTACCCTTTATGTACATATCGGGCAGGGAGCAATATTTTATTGGAGGCTCATATTTACTTTTTTTTATCAGAGAGCATTGTAAGGTAGAACAGTCCCAGATTTTATCATAACGATAGCGCGTAGGTGTCTTTCCTGTATATTTTGTAAATGCCCGGGAAAAGTTTTGAGTACTGCTGTAATGAAATAACTCTGCTATCTCAGTTACCGGGATGAGTGTATATCTCAATAAAACTGAAATTCGAGTCATTCTTCGACTATACAGGTAGTTACCTAAAGACATTCCATTCTCACGCTTAAACCAGGTCTCTATTGTTTTTCGACAAAAACCGGTTTCACTGACTAGGTCAGTGATCTTTCTCTCCGATTCTATATTGTCCTCGATCCATGAAAGAATATAGTTATCAATTTTCTTCTTCATCTCTTACAGATTTCCCTTAGTTTAATTGATATTGCCAATAGTAATGTTTCACTTATCGTAAAATTCCTAATTGACTATTTTAGGGAATGCATCTGGACTTAATACTAAAAATAGCTAATTTTGTTATGGCTATTAATATAGTAGAATGAAAAATTCATGTTTTACATGCGGTTAGGATGGGGGGCTTTTGCTTTGTCTGGACAGAAATAGCTGATTTTTATATTTTTCATTTAGTTCAGCAGAGGATATTACTTTCCAGACAGAGCAGTGGGGAAATATTTTTTTACTTAATTTTACATCCATCTTGCTCTTCTGAGGTGCAAATCAGATGACTGGTGTCGGCTACCGGCAAAGATGACTTTCATAGTGTCTGTTTTTGCTTATCATATGAATATATTGACTCGTACGGTAACCCTTTCTTGTCATTAAAATACGGGGGGGGGGTTAAACCGCAGCAAACGCAATTCCCTTGAATTTCGGATGAATTGTTTGAGCCTGTATATTATGGCTGTTATTATCAACTGGTACTCCTCAGTAAATATATATTAAGTCAGTACCGCGATGCAGGCAGTCACACAGTAGCGTGAAAACTGACGAGGTTACAGGGGTGTACCGGGTCAGAATTCACGTAGCGCATCCCTCCTTCTTCCCTGTTCGGTCCGATCCTGTCTGTCCTGGCATTACCCCATTTCTCCCAAAAACCGTAAAACGGCCCTCAGCCCGTGTCATAACTGGCTTCAGCGTGGATCGACGCTGAAAAAGGATCCTTTACGTATTTGGTTTTACCCGCAATAATGCGGGATAAGACAATAAAAGGATCCGCGCGCTGCGATTTATTGTGATGGCAGGATCGGGCCTTTCAGGCCAGAATAACTGTATCCATAACCAGTGCGTGCGCTACGTGAAAAATAGCCGATGAACAACATCATTCCCCTGCAGAATTCACCAGAACGCGTTTCGTTATTGCCGATCGCCCCGGGCGTTGATTTTGCGACAGCCGTGGCATTACGACGCATGGCCACCTCCACCGGTGCCACTCCGGCCTATCTGCTGGCGCCGGAAGTGAGTGCCCTCCTCTGGTATATGCCTGACCAGCGGCATCACATGCTGTTTGCCACGATGTGGAACACCGGCATCCGTATCGGAGAAGCCCGGACGCTGACCCCGGAGTCATTCGATCTCGACGGGCTGCGACCCTTTGTGCGGGTGCTTTCTGAAAAGGTACGTGCCCGACGCGGGCGGCCACCGAAAGATGAGGTCCGCCTGGTTCCGCTGACTGATATAAGCTATGTCAGGCAAATGGAAAGCTGGATGGTCACCACCCGTCCCCGCCGGCGTGAACCGCTGTGGGCCGTTACCGATGAAACCATGCGTAACTGGCTGAAGCAGGCCGTGAAGCGGGCCGAAGCTGACGGGGTCCATTTTTCAATCCCGGTGACACCGCATACTTTCCGGCACAGCTATATCATGCACATGCTCTATCATCGCCAGCCCCGGAAGGTTATTCAGGCCCTGGCCGGTCACAAGGATCCGCGCTCCATGGAGGTGTATACCCGGGTGTTCGCGCTGGATATGGCGGCCACACTGGCCGTGCCGTTCACCGGTGACGGGCATGATGCCGCGCAGATCCTCCGCACACTCCCTCCTCTTAAGTGACAACGTCACTCACCACAGTTTATATAAGCTGTGGTGAGTAAATCTTCCCGGAGATAAGCTGTAGTGAGTGAAACAAACTGTAGCAGGAAACATAAGCTATAGTGAGCAGATTTCGGTTTCTGCCGGGCACGGCGGGTTCGCAGGGCTATGGCAGTAAAAGGAATGCCCTTCTGAAGGCTTTATGATTCAGGAAGGATGTATTTCCGGTATGGGCTGCGCTCATCACTGCTTATATAAGCTGTAGTAAGCAGAACACTCACTAGAGGCAGTAATATAAGCTGTAGTAAGTAAACAGAGATGGATTACTCACTACAGCTTATGTTCAGCGGGATTTGAAGAGTTTCTCCAGGTCATCAAGCGTGATGCCCAGCTTCTCAAGAAGTTTCAGTTTTTCAGCCATCTCCGGGCTGACATCACCCTGTTCGGCAGGCAGCTGTGAGTTCTCCGCACTCTCATCATGAGGTGGCTTTAACTTGGGCCGACGGTAGTGAATGCAGAAGAGTTTTGTGCGTCCCCGCTGGATCTCAGTGTAATCCAGATAGCCAATCTCCCGGAGCTGCTCCATGGCACGCCTCACCGTCTGGTTCTGCGAGAACACAGGGGATTTCAGGTTCAGACGGGCCCGCAGACGTGCCAGTGATATCGGCGCCGGATCCCGTGGCAGACTCTCTATAAAGGTATAAAGGGCCTGAGCGGACTCCCGACGCTTCAGGGCATTGATGGCCTTGAGCTGCAGCAGGACTTTCCGGTCAAACTGGTAGAGTTCAAAGAGGCGTGGATCGGCCTGCAACTGAACGATATCTTTTTCCGTATCATAGTAAGCCGACTGCACCAGATGTGTGATGTACTCTTTGGTGTGCTTCTCCGTTGTGCGGGAAAAGGAGATCACCGTACCCGCAATACGTTTAAGCGAGGGGCTGATACGTTCCCGGAGTTTACGTGATGACTGACTGGAGGGGATCCCGCAGAGTTTGGCAAACTCGACAAAGGGCAGCTCAACTTTATCGCCGATAACCTTATGCCGGGCAAAGGAATGGATCACCCCTACCCAGGTCTTGAAGTCATTATCCATGTCCAGGCGGGGGCCTGTGATCTCGACCTTATCAAACCCTTCGGCCCTGGCGAGAGACAGACGCGTCAGTTCTTCCGTCGCATCAGTACGCGAAAGTGTGTTCTTTTTGCTGTTTTTCAGTGATTTGAGCGTAGGAACAAACACTCCCAGCCGCATCAGTGCCACTGGCTGCACTGTATTACTGGCATTAGGAGTGAGATTTACGACTTCACCGGAGGATTTATCCACCTCTTCAAACAGCTTTTTTATGTCCAGATTGTCCTTGTCCAGAGAGCCCCCCGATCGGTGGATAGTTTAAGAATAAAAGCAGTCACTGTTCCCATACTATGGCCTGTAAGGCGCCAGATAACTGGCTTCAGTTTATACACAACCCTTTTGAACTTTCAGGGGATATTCTCACTGTAGTTTATATCAATCGCTCATTACAGCATATCCGTTGCATAATACAGTTTATTGTATACCAGTTACAGCTTATGATTAACATGCTACAGCTTATATGATCATGCTCCAGACTCAGTCCTGACGCGGCCTTCAGAGGTGTCGGGATCTTCTTTGGATCTTACAGGGATCGCTTTAAGGATCTTATTACTGGATCGAATGACTGTATATGTGGATAACCTGCTGACCGACAAGGTAATTCAGACAGTTCTTTAATGAACCCTTTTCATACCGGCAACAGCGCGTACCTGCTCCTGCCAGCATCTGTGTTATTGCGCTTCCTCGCCGGTTCGCGGGCATAAGCCCGGTCACCGGACTGCGGCGAGCACTGATCTATTCATTTCTCAATACAGAGTATGTCAAAACTGCATTTCTCTCAGAGCCATGATACGAAGGTTGCGTAGTACAGTTTGATTCTGGTTTCTTCTAATCAGATACAGCAACGGTAATCTGAGCCTGACAGATCAATATCGGGGATCTTTTATCTGTACCTTTATGTGCAGTACCCGGATCCACAGCTGACTAGTGGTTGAAACCTGCATACCATAACTCTATTATGTGTGTACGGTATACCTCCGTACACACTTAATGCCTTAAGTCCCGAACTCAACAAAACGATCCGCTCTTTCAGATTAAAGAGTGGTCTGGGAGAAAAACTATGTCAGCACTGAAAAAGCAGCGCATTGACCTGAGATTAAATGAAGACGACAAACACATGATCGAAGAAGCTGCAGCAATGACTAACCAGTCAATTTCGCAGTTCATGGTCAGTACCGCCTCAGCACGCGCTGCAGAAGTTATTGACCAGCACCGTCGTCTGCTCCTCAATGAGGAGTCCTGGAACCTGGTTATGGATGCAATCACTAATCCGCCAGCACCGAATGACCGGCTGAAACGCGCCGCTAACCGTCTCCGGGAACTGGAGTGACAAATGGACGGTTTAAGGATTGAGATTTTTTCAGAGGAAGTTGAATATGAATTAAGCAACTTCGATTGTGGAGAAGAGTATCTGAATACTTTTCTTACTGACCATCTGAAACGGCAGCATAACAGTAAGATCTTACGTGGTTATGTGCTCGTGACAAGAGAGGATAAACCGCGTGTGATGGGGTACTACACGCTGTCAGGAAGTTGCTTTGAGAAAATACTTCTACCCAGCAAAACACAACAAAAGCGTGTGCCCTACAAAAATGTGCCGAGCGTGACTTTGGGCCGTCTGGCAATTGATAAAAGCATTCATCACCAGGGATATGGAGAAACACTTGTTACCCATGCGATGAAAGTCGTGTATCAAGCCTCGCAGGCTGTGGGTATACACGGAATGTTCGTGGAAGCGCTGAACGATAACGCCAAAAAATTCTACCTTCGACTGGGTTTTATACAGTTAAAAGAAGAAAACTGTAACTCGCTCTTCTACCCCACAAAATCTATTGAAGAAGTGTTCGAAGTAGAAGCCTGAGATCCGAAAAATATCAATATCGGAACTCAGGTGGAGCCGATTTGGTGAAATATAGTTAGATGTAGCTGATAAGAATTTACGTGAGAATGGGGAGGGTCTCAGTCCTGTCAGCATGGTGCCTATGGCACCAGTACCGGAAGGGCAGAAAATATCTGATAGGCTAGTTCGTATATAAGAGAAGCTGGATGTAAGGGGTGCTTGTAAAGGCATGCGGTAACTATTAGGTTATAGGCTGTACTAACTCCCGGTTGCGTAAACGCAGATACCATTTATTGCTAGACATGTTAAAAGGAGGTAACAGTGAAGCGATTCCCGAATGGCTCAGACTGGCGTAAATGGGATCTGCATGTCCATACCCCTCAGTCATCACTTGAGAATCAGTATCGGAATGACTGGGAAGCTTATCTTTCTGCAATTGAAGCGTTTGACGACGAGGTCGCTGTCATGGGGGCGACCGACTACTGCACTATCACCGGTTATGAGAAGCTGCTCGCATACCGTGCGCAGGGCCGGATAGCCAATATTGAGGCCGTTTTTCCTAATATAGAATTTCGCATCACACCTGAAACGCAAAAGGATAAGGGTGTGAATATTCATCTTATTATCAATCCGGCGGATGTCGATCACGTAAACAAAATAAAGCACGCCCTGAGTCGGCTTCACTTCCGTTACCGCGAGCAAAATTATTCCTGTAATGATCAGGAACTGACTAATCTGGGGATTGCGGTCGCAGGGCTGTCCTCACCAGAAAAAAATCTGCGTGACGGAATTAATCAGTTTAAGCCTTCTTTTGACGTCTTTGAAGAGTGGCTGAGGAGAGAAACCTGGCTGCGGGACAACGCTATTGTTATTGCATCGAACAACTCAGGAGACGGAGTCTCCGGGCTCCGCGACAATGGTCTTCTTGCTGTCCGGCAGAACATCTATCGCCTGGTTGATGCGATTTTTTCTGGTAACCCGCAGGATTGTGAGTACTTTCAGGGACGCGGCAGCGACAGCAGGGCTGAAGTCATCAGTAAATACGGCAAGCTACTCCCCTGCCTTCACGGTTCGGATGCACATGGACTGACTAAAATTTTTCGTCCCGACGGGGATCGTTTTTGCTGGATTAAAGCCGACCCTACTTTTGCGGGATTAAAACAGGTACTGTACGATCACACTCGCGTCAGGATCCAGAAAACGTCCCCCCATACAAAAACGCCTTATCAATATATTAAACACGTCTGTTTTAAGGATCGCAGTGGCCATGCACTTTTTTCAGACCAGCCTGTACACTTCAGTCCCGACCTGAATGCAATCATAGGCGGGAAGTCTTCAGGAAAATCTCTGCTGCTTTACCATATGGCATGTGCCATTAACGCTGATGAGGTTAGCGAGAAAATCAGGATCTCGGGGCAAGCCGTCTATGACGACTTTAGCAATCTCGATGTTGAAGTCACATGGGGAAACGGTGAAGTTAGTTCATTACATGGTGACGACTGCCGGCCTGTGACCTACATTCCGCAGCTCTATATCAATCACCTTGCCGAACGCAGCGGCCAGCTTCAGCTAAATCAGCTGGTCGAGGAAATTCTTTATCAGAATAATAATTTCAAAGCTTTCGCAGTTAAGAATACCGCACAGCGGGAAGCGACTATTCGGGTCATAAAAACCAGGATTGATTATCTTACCGAGTTGCGCAAAAAATACAGCGAATGCGGTAAGGAAATGGAGAAGTACGGCACGGAAAAGGCGGTAAGTGATGAAATCCGGCGGCAGGAGGAGAAGATAGCTCAACTGAGGAAGCAGGCATCGTTTACACCGGATGAAGAAAAGCAGTATATGGCACTCAGACTGCGCACGGACAACCTTCAATCCCGTCGGCGCGCGATAGAAGATCTTACTGATGCCAGCAGAAGCCTGAAAGAAAGCCTTTATCGGCATGCCGGTAGCACGATACAAAGCCTTACCGACCAACTCAGGCTGGATATTCCGCTGTCTGAGAATTCCTCTTTTTTGGAGAAAAGCCTTCGTCAGCTAGAGGCCAGTCTTTCAGATGCTGTCAGTGACTTCATTGGTCGCCACGAGGCCCGTTTTGGTTGCATCCCCGCAAGGCTGAAGCGGATTGATACCGAAAGCGCAGCCAAAAGGGAAACGCTGCTTCCCCTGTCGGTAAAAATTACCGATCAGGAAACGCTCAAAGCATCCACGGTTGCGCTTGAAAAGGAAAAAGAAAAACTCAGACAGCTACAACAGCTCTCTGAACGCCGTCGGTCCATTTTACAAGAAGGCAATGATACAAAAAGCCAGCTCCAGACAGAGTATACGCGCCTTACTGGCCTTTATCAGGCTTACGTGGACGAGCTAAGCAAGCCTGAATACCACCCTGAAGGTGAAATTAGCGTAATTGCTCGCATATCCTTCAATGCTGAGAAGTTTGATCGCTTCACCGGCTGCTTTGACCGGCGAGGGAACATAAACCTCCTGCTCGGCGATCTGGCTAGCCCGAAAGGCGGCTACACATTTTCCGCTGATAGCCATGCGGATACGATTGCAGGCATCTATGACCGCTACAGAAGCGGCGGGGTTGCTCCCGCTCTTCGTAAGGGCATTGAGGATTCTGATATTCTGAGTTATCTCTATGATGACTGCTACCTGATCGATTTTTCTGTCCGTTACCGCAGCGACGATATCGTGCAGATGTCGCCAGGCAAACGGGGTCTGGTGCTGCTTAACCTGATCCTTCACCTGAGCAATTCGCGACACCCTATCCTTATTGATCAGCCTGAAGACAATCTCGATAACCGGACGATTTATTCCCAGCTCAATGATTTCGTCAGGCAGCGTAAGGCGGACCGGCAGATCATTATGGTGACGCACAATGCCAACCTCGTCGTGGGAACGGATGCCGAATGCGTGATCGTATCTAACCAGAGTGGGCAGCGCTCGGGCATTGAGAACAGTGAATTCCGGTTTGAATATTATACCGGCTCACTGGAGTGCTCGTTCACTTCACAGGACGATTCCGGCCGTCTGCATACCCGGGGTATCAGAGAACACGTTTGTGAAATTCTGGAAGGCGGGATCCAGGCCTTTAAGGAAAGGGAACGCAAGTACGGCCTGTAGACTAAAACAACGCTTCAGTTCTTGCCGTACGCTGGGCGTCGGCAATAACTGACCATATTTCTGCTCTTTTATTATCATCCTGATCCGAAACTCAATAACCCGGAAGGTATCCGGGTCAAAAAGGGCCAGTAAATATATGGGAACCTAGAGAATGGCGATGGAATTATCATTGCCGATGGTAAGTACCGTCTGACCCTCCTTCACTATCCGGATGAACTCATTTTTTTCGAGGATCCTGATTAACCTGCTGATACCTTTACCCCCCCGTGAAACCTTAATCTGCGCCTTAATTTTTTCCGGGGCGATGTAGCTGTTCAGTCCGTCCACCGAGCACAGGGCATAGAACCGCAGATTCGCTGAATGACTCAGGAAATTAGCCTTCCGGTCGGGACTCATCCAGCCTATCATTTCAAGAATGTCATCATAGTGTTTCCTCAGAAGACTGCAGCTGGCTTGCGTACCGTATACTGGTTTTGAGTAATCCGTTTTCCCGGTAACGGGATCGCGTTGGTGAAATTTCCACACAGCTTCATGATGCGACAGCCGGTTTCTCAGTTCTTTTATCTGAAAGAACGCTTTACAAATATCTGTCCGGGTATAACCTGCGGGGGCGTTCGGGAACACATGCGAAGTCAGGACTGGCCAGAGTAATCGATCGCTCTGGTTATCTTCATACATGTCTGTCAGCAGCGTGGCCCAGAACCCAAACGTCAGACCTGCGATAATCCGGTCTGGCGTTGGTTTTTTACCTTCCTTACTAATCTGCGACTTAGCCATGGCTACCTGATTTTCTTCTGACAGTGTTCGCGTCAGGAGCCTGTTACCCCATCTGTCCACTTTATAGCCTGCAGCATCCTGGCGATCTCTTGGCGTCCGGGCTAGCTGGTAACGTTCAGCCGGATTAATACGGGTATCCCCCATATATTTAGGGAGACTGGTAACCCAGTTTGCGTTTGTGTCCCACAGGCCTTTCGCCCCGGCAGGCGGGAAAGACTGTATAGCGGTATTCAACGCATTACGGAGCGTGACTTCAAGGCACTGCATGGCAGGGAGTAGAGCCCCTGCCAGCGCCTTATTCCAGTGATATGCAGCCATGACCTGAGAGGGTTTGACCTTCAGATTCTTTTTATATATATCCAGCCTTTCTGTCGTTATGTAGCGTTGTGCTGTCATTGTTCTTTCCCAGAAAACGTTTGACATACGTGGTATATGTCTGGCCTAATAGTCACATCAAGGCGGAGTCGCCTCCTTTGGAGGTCTCTCGCGGAAAAAGTAGTCTGGAAAAGCCAGACTTCGGGGTGGCTTTTCTCGTTTCAGAGTCCGGTTATTGGCAACAGGGATTTCGCGATTCTGATTTCATTAATCTCCTTGTAATACTCCTCCTGCCCGATAACAAACCAGAGAGAAGTGTAGAACTGAGCGATGGTCAGCCCGTCCCGTCCTGCCACTTCACAGAACAGAGCCATTATCATCGAAATTCCTTTTGGCAGAAACGGGATCATGCCGTAACGAAGCTGTCGTGCACGAAGCTCGAGATAAGGAATATTGTTCATCATTATACAAGGGCCTTATTGTGAGGGCAGAATTTGTCTACGGGGAGCGGAGTCAGTCCATTTTGGGACCATATTTGTCTACCAGCGTGATGGCATGCCCTAGGGCAGTGAGATCCTGAAAGAAAAACACCGATGCTATGACCTGCGCGATAAACATGAGGGCGTAGGCAAACACGGCATACTGGCCTGATTGAGTGACGCCAGGATGAACCAACTCAAGCGCACCAAGGAGCAATGCAAAAAGCGCCAGTATTGGTAAAGCAGTCCACAGAACAAACCCCACATTGTATCGTAGTCGGATAAACTGTCCCCTGGTTTTAAACCAGTCACCACAAACGTCGAGATGAGGGTGGCCTTTTTCGAATAAAGCCAACATCAGATTTGGGTTATCCTGATAGCTCAGCAGGTTCTTTATGGCTTTTACTCCCGCAAATTTGACGCAGTATAACTGCTCAAATTTATCCTGTAGACGAACGTCACTTAATGTGTGATAAGTTTCTTTAAAGTGTGTCTTCTCTGCACGGTTTTGGGCAACCCGTTTTTGATTTTCATCGTTGAATTTCATCACAGCTCCCGCGAGAAAAAGTCCGAGACCGAGATACTGAGGCCATTCAAATGCGGGGGCTGGCGATGTAACAGGAACGTGTCTCAATGCATCAAAGGCATACAACAGGTAATCCCAAAAACCCGGTACGCCTATCACCAATAGCCCCAGCCCGACCGCCATCAATCTGCCAGCCAGCGAGCCAAATAGATAGCGACGGAATAATTCAAACACATCACTGACCGTTATTTTGTTACTCAATTTGAAAAACCTTCTCTTGGGTTAAATGCAACGTTATACAAACCTAGAAAAGCGGCTGTGTTCCTATTCCGAGGTTTATAATTACGGATGCTAACATGATGATTATAACGACTTAACTGTCAACAGCTACTTGGGGAATTATCTTTATGGATACATTATTAGCTGGTCAATAGTAATGTTCTTGCTTGGTCAGCATTACCCGATACACTTTAACGAATACATTATCCTCGCAGATAATTGCAACAAGCATATCAATCCATGTTCTCTGTCACATCAACGCATATCGTCCGTAAAGATTCTGATCGTGCCGACCCCCCATGAGCTGTATCTGGCCAAAGTCATCGTACACAGGCAGTTTATGGTTAGGTATATTTTATGACCAACTTTGCATGTTTTAACTAACTTTGCTATTTTTTTGTTGCTTTGCATTAAATTTCAAGATTTAATTAAATAATGCAAAGTTAAGGTTAAAGGATGCTCATTATGGGACTGATGGATACACTCAACCAATGTATAACTGCTGGGCATGAAATGACGAGGGCAATTGCAATTGCCCAATTCAATGATGACAGCCCTGAGGCACGTAAAATTACTCGTCGTTGGAGAATTGGTGAAGCCGCTGATTTAGTTGGGGTTTCATCCCAGGCAATTAGAGATGCTGAAAAAGCGGGCCGCTTACCTCATCCCGATTTGGAGACCCGCGGTAGAGTAGAACAACGTGTTGGTTATACCATTGAACAAATTAATCACATGCGTGATGTTTTTGGCACGCGATTACGACGCCCCGAAGATGCTTTTCCGCCAGTAATTGGTGTTGCAGCACATAAAGGAGGGGTCTACAAAACGTCAGTCTCTGTTCATCTTGCTCAGGATCTTGCGCTTAAGGGATTGCGTGTTCTTCTTGTTGAAGGAAATGATCCTCAGGGTACTGCCTCGATGTACCATGGATGGGTACCTGATCTCCATATTCATGCTGAAGACACCCTGCTCCCCTTCTATCTTGGTCAAAAAGATGATGCAGGCTATGCGATAAAGGCAACCTGCTGGCCAGGCCTTGATATTATCCCCTCATGTTTGGCTTTGCACCGAATTGAAACTGAGCTTATGGGCGTTTTTGACGAGGGTAAATTACCAACTGATCCGCACCTCATGCTCCGCCTGGCCATTGAAACAGTGGCTCATGACTATGACGTAATCGTGATTGATAGTGCACCTAACTTGGGTATTGGAACCATTAATGTAGTTTGTGCTGCTGATGTATTGATTGTACCTACGCCTGCAGAACTATTTGATTACACTTCGGCTCTCCAGTTTTTCGATATGCTGCGTGATCTACTCAAAAATGTTGATCTTAAAGGTTTTGAGCCGGACGTCCGGATTCTGTTGACCAAGTACAGTAACAATAATGGTTCGCAGTCACCCTGGATGGAAGAACAGATCCGCGATGCATGGGGCAGTATGGTTTTGAAAAATGTTGTTCGTGAAACGGATGAAGTTGGTAAAGGACAAATCAGGATGAGAACTGTGTTTGAGCAGGCGATTGATCAACGTTCTTCCACTGGAGCTTGGCGAAATGCACTTTCTATTTGGGAGCCTGTTTGCAATGAAATATTTGATCGCCTGATTAAACCTCGTTGGGAGATTCGCTAAACAATGAAACGTGCACCTATCCTTCCAAAAAATATGGTAAATACTCAGCCGACAGAAGCTGCCTCTTCTCAAGTCCCGGCTGCACCGATGGTTGATTCCTTAATTGCACGAGTAGGAGCAATGGCTCGTGGGAATGCGATTATTTTACCTGTGTGTGGTCAGGAGGTTAAGTTTACCCTTGAAGTTATCCCTGGTAACCAAGTTGAAGACTCTTCAAGGGTTTGGTCTGGTAACGAGCGAGATCAGGAACTTTTAACAGAGGATGCTCTTGATGACCTGATTCCTTCTTTCCTACTTTCAGGACAGCAAACACCAGCTTTTGGACGCAAGGTCTCTGGCTGTATTGAAGTTGCAGATGGTAGTCGGCGTCGCAAAGCTGCTATCCTGACATCAAGCGATTACCGTGTGTTAGTTGGTGACCTTGATGATGAGCAAATGTCTGCTTTATCTCGATTGGGTAACGACTATCGCCCCACAAGTGCCTACGAACGTGGTCATCGTTATGCTAAGCGTTTGCAGAATGAATTTGCAGGAAATGTATCCGCACTCGCAGATGCAGAAAATATTTCACGTAAGATCATTACTCGCTGTTTATCCACTTCGAAATTGCCAAAATCGGTAGTTGCCCTCTTCTCTCATCCGGGAGAACTTTCTGCTAGAGCAGGTGAAGCACTTTATAAGGCTTTTGTCGACAAAGAGGCATTACTGGAAAAGCAGGCTGCTGAGTTGCATGAGCAAAAAAAAGTTGGGGCCATATTTGAGGCAGAAGAAGTCATCACATTGCTTACTGCTGTTCTCAAAAACACCTCTTCAGCCAAAGGAACTTTGAGCTCTCGTCATGAATATGCACCTGGAGCATCAGCGGTTTATAAGGGAAATAAAGTTATAGTTAATCTCGATAGAACTCGTCTCCCTGCCGATTTTATTGAAAAAATAGAAAATATCCTGAAGGAACTTCAAACGCAAGCCCGCTGATTATGTATAGGATCTTCATCCTATAACTTCTTTACTTCTTATTATTCTCTTTTCAAAAGGCCAGCTAATTTTAGCTGGCTTTTTCATATTTTTATTTTTGCAGGAATGATTTCCGTTACTAATACAGCGACTTCGATGTCACATACATGCGTTGTCCGGTTGCTGGGACAGTGGTCCCACCTGTGCCGCGGATGCGCTGTCCGGTCGCTGGGACCGTGGTCCCATCTGTGCCGCGGGTGTGCTGTCCGGTCGCTGGGACCGTGGTCTCACCTGTGCTACGGATGCGCTGTCCGGTCGCTGGGACCGTGGTCCCACCTGTTCCGTGGATGCGTTGTCCTGCCG
>ERZ1034920.463-NODE-463-length-32409-cov-6.383847_pt1 | contig 32409 bp, 25 predicted proteins | sample MGYA00520688_ERZ1034920 | MGnify/ENA primary metagenome ERZ1034920 (study PRJEB33766, sample SAMN09781785) | gut metagenome | biome: gut microbiome | host: Homo sapiens | place: Madagascar | study: EMG produced TPA metagenomics assembly of the PRJNA485056 data set...
GCCTGGCGCTGGGCATCGTTGAAGTAGGCCGGGACGGTGATGACGGCGTCGGTGACGGGCTCGCCCAGGTACTTCTCGGCGTCAGCCTTCATCTTGGAGAGGATCATGGCGCTGATCTGCTCGGGGGTGAAGTCCTCGCCCTCGATCTCGACGACGGCGCGGTTGCCGGTGCCGGACTTGACGTTGTACGGGACGGTCTTGAGCTCGGAGGTGCACTCGTCGTAGCGACGGCCCATGAAGCGCTTGATGGAGAACACGGTGTTGGTGGGGTTGGTCACGGCCTGGTTCTTGGCGGCCTTGCCGACGATGCGGTCACCGTCAGCACGGAAGCCGACGACGGACGGGGTGGTGCGGTCACCCTCGGCGTTGACGATGATGGTGGGCTCGCCGCCCTCAAGAACTGCCATGGCGGAGTTGGTGGTGCCAAGGTCGATGCCAAGGATCTTGCCCATGATGTGGTCCTTTCCTTCTGCGCTTGCGGGCGGACGGAGCCGCTCCTTGCGCGCTTTTAATCTCTTAACGCTTGAGGTTATGCCCCCTGCGTTCTGATTCTATACATAATCTAAGTCTCTTCACATGAGGTTTTTTGAGGGCATGATTTTAGGGGCGACCGGACCGCCTTGTCTCGGGACACTCCACCGCACCGAAGTCCCCTTGGTGCGAGTCTTTATCTTGACGCTGCACCGAAGCCCGCTTGGTGTGAGTCCAAAATCTCGCCCTCTTTAGAGATATCAATTTTCTAGTGAATATCACAGGGGCAAACCTGCAGATGGCAACGACTTGCCATGCATTTTTTTGACTTGCCCTCGGCGTGAATCCCAAAACTGGACTCGCACTAAGGGCACTTCGGTGCAACGCGGCGCCCAAGACTCGCACCAAGGGGGTTTCCGCACAGGCAAAGCAGCCCCCAACCATCCCCAGTGAGCCAAGGGGCATGCAAGTTAAGCCCCCCGCGCATAGCGGCGCCCCACAAATTGGGGACGTGTTCATTTTTGCGCAAACTTGAACACGTCCCCAATTTGCGGGCGGGGAGCTACTCGCCGAGGATGTGGTGGGTGAAGGCGCCGTCTTCGTAGACGCCAAAGCTGTGGGTTCCGTCCTTGGGAATGCCCACGGAGCCGGGGTTGAAGACGGTGATGCCGGGATGCCCCTCGACCTCCTGCAGAACCTTCTTGTGCGTGTGGCCGTAGACCAGCGCCGCGCCAGCGGGCAGCACGGGCCACTTGTCCACGCTGTTGTGCAGGCCGGGGCCGTAGACGTGCCCGTGGGTGAAGAAGAGGGTCTTGTTGCCGGCAGCGGGATTAATCAGCATGTTGTGGTCGGCCATGCACGGGAAGGAGAGGACCATCTGGTCGACCTCCGCCTCGCAGTTGCCACGCACGGCGATGACCTGGTCGGCAATGGAGTTAAGCATCTCTATGACGCGCTTGGGCGCATAGTCGGCGGGAAGGTCGTTGCGCGGACCGTGGTAGAGGAGGTCGCCCAGCAGAACCACGCGGTCGGGATTGAGCGCCTCGATCTGGGCCATCAGCCGCTCGCACCACTCGGCGGCACCATGGATGTCAGACGCAATAACGAGCTTCATGTGAGTGTCCTCTCAAAACCGGTTCTAGCTGGGCAAACTGTACTTTGCAAACCAATTTTTGCCCTCTAAGGTGTATTTTGCAAACCGGTTTTGGGGGATAAAAGCGTATTTTGCAAACCGTCTCGGCTACTTGCCTCCCGATCCGCCAATCCACATAAACAAAAGCACCCACAGCACAACCACTCCGACAAACAGGAAACCCGTCCGAAAAGCGTACGTAGAGAAGCCAACGATAAAGCATACGGCCATGACAATCAGCAGAAACGCTGTTGCCGCGATTTTCAGAGGCTTGGTTCGACTCGCTCGCTCTTGCTCCCTCTCTTTGAGCTCGAGCTCTTTGAGGCGGACGAGCTGTTCTGTTTCGGCACGCTTGAGATCGGCTTCGTCGACGTTGCGTATCACCTGGTCATCCTCGCCTATCGTCACCGGGCTGCCGCAGTATTCGCAGCGTGCCTGGCACTGGCCCTCCTCGAAGGGGACCATCGCGCCGCAGCCGGGGCACCTGGTCTCGCCAGTCTTTACTCCCATCGCGCTTCCTTTCGCCAAGGACCGCACGCGCTCCCGAGCGCATGCGGGCTGCATGTAATTGATTGTTTGATTTGCTACTGGGCCGCAACGGCGAGCAGCCTCTGGTTCACGCGCGTCTGCACCTGGATGTAGTAGGCGTCGTCGTCCGCAGAGAGCGACCCCTCGTCGATGGCGTCGAACTTCGCCGCCATGTCTGCGTACTTGCCCATCATCTCGCCGTACTCGGCCAGCACGGAGGCGGGCCTGCCCTCGGCCTGATACTCCTCCATGAAGTCGCAGTAGTCGTTCATGAAGGCCTCCGCAAGCTCCCCGGCGCCAGCAGCCGAGAAGAGCGCTCCGGCAGAGGCGCCCATGGCCACCGCGACGCCCGACCTCGACTCCCAGATAGAGACCCCTCAAGAAGCTGAAGGAGCTCCTCGACGACGGCGTCCTCTCCCAAGAGGAGTTTGCCGCCAAGAAACGCCAGGTACTGGGTCTATAGACATCGGGCTGTAGGCAAGAAACGCAAGGGGCCCGCACGCCATCGGACGTGCGGGCCCCTGCACTCAACTTGCGCTTGCGGCTCCCTACTGGGCAGCCTCAAGCAGCCTCTTGCTCACGCGGGCCTGGACGTCGATGTAGTACGCGTCGTCCTCGGGAGAGAGCGAGCCCTCGTCGATGGCATCAAACTTTTTCATCATGTCGGCGTAGTTGGTCATCATCTCGCCGTACTTGCCCATCATGGAGACGGGGCTGCCCTGGGCCTTGTAGTCCTCCATAAAGTCGCAGTACTCGTTCATGAACGACTCGTAGGCGTCCAGGGCCTCACGGACCTCGGAGGAGGAGCTCGTCTGGGCGGGAGCCTCGGCTACAGGCGTGGTCTCCGCGGGCTTCTCCTCGGTCTTCTCCTCTGCCTTGGGCGCAGGCTCGGACGCAGCCGGGGCCTCGGTCTTTGCGCCTGAGGCGGCGTCGCTCGCAGCGGAGTTCTTGCTGCCGGAGCAACCCACCGCCCCGAGCGAGAGCGCGGAGACAAGGGCAAGGGCGACAACGCCGACCTGGTTCTTCTTCATGGGGATCCCTTCCAAAGCTCAAAGCAAACTGAACGTGAGCCCATTCTGGGAAGGGGCCGAGGCGATTACCTCAGCTGGCAACTGAATTCCGCGAGCGGCGCCTACGCCTGACTGACGTAGACCTCGTAGCTGGCATAGTCGCCCACGGAGTAGCAGTCGATCTGGAAGGGGGCGGAAGCGCCCTCAGCCGGGGTGTCAACTGAGTTCAAGCCGCCTCCGACGACGTTGCCCGCCGCATCCTTGAAGACGACGCAAACGCAGGTATAGGGCACGTCGTTGGCGCCAACACGGTCAAGCGCAACCGTGCCGGTAACGGAGATCTCTTCGCCCCTCTGCGTCACGTCAACACCGCTCGCGGAGAGGACGGGCGCATCTGCGGCGGTCGCATTGCGCAGCATGTATGATTCCGGCGCGTCGCAGGTCACGCCGACCGAAGTGACGCCCAGAGCCTCGCCAACCATAGCAACCCGGGTGACGGTCTGGCCCGGGTACAGGTACGTGGCCATGTCCCAAAAGGTCACCTTGACGGAGCCGTCTTTCGCATACCCGGTCACGGTAACGTCAGTCGGAGAGACGCAGACGTCATCGCTGGTGTTGGATATCTCGTAGACGGCGTAGGCGGTGCCGGCGTCCTCAAACCATCCAATCGTCTTGACCTGCAGGACGTTGTCTTCCGGTGCAGTAGCGGCGCCTCCCGAAGAAGGCGCCTCAGCAGTCTGGGCGGCCGGAGCGGACGCGGCGGGTGCCTCGGCGGCAACCTTGCCACCGCTGTCCGCCGCCCCGGAAGCAGCCTGCCTGCCCAGCACGCCCCTGACAAACATCACCATGCAAAACGCCGCCAGAACAAAGACCATGACCTGCGCAAGCGTGATAAACCACGGGTATCGGCGAGAAGGTCGCGCACCCCTGGGCGTCTTGCCGCCAGGGCCGGCGGCGGCTGCTGCCCGCTCCGCAGCGGGTACCACGGCCTCCGCGGGCTTCTCGCCACGCAAGGCCGCCGAAAGCTCGGCCGCGCTCTGGTAGCGGCTGCTCGGCTCGAAGCTGCAGGCCTTCTGGACGATAGTCCTCACCTGGGCAGACACATGGGCTTCGTCGGCCAGAGCCTCCTGGTATCCGTCCGCGTTGGGAACGAGCCCCGTCAGCAGGTAGCCCAGCACGCAGCCGATGGAGTACACGTCAGAGCGGGCATCCGTCTGCTCGAAGCCATATTGCTCCGGCGCGGCAAAGCCGTACGTGCCCAGGGCGTTGGTGTCCCTCACGGCCCCCTCTACGCGCAGGCGGGCGATGCCCAAGTCTATGAGGTGCGCCCCGTCAGCGCTCACCACGATGTTTCTTGGAGAGATGTCCCGATGAATGACGCCCAGCTCATGAAGGGCGCCCGCCGCCTCGCAGACCTCGGAGGCAATGCGGGTGGCCTCGGCCTCCGGCAGCACACCGCTCTCTTTGACCAGCGACTCCGCGGTCTTGCCGGGCACGTAGTCGTAGACCACCACAAACTGGTCCGGCAGCTCGTAGGTTGCCTCCACGCGAGGCAGCCGCGTGCAGGAGCACTGCCCCAGCGCGGACCACACGCCGCGGCGCGCCATCTCTGCGGGAATCTTCTTGCGCACAAAGGGACCGGCGCCCTCGATGGTCACCAGCTCGGTGAGCTCCCCCGCGCCTCGGGCCAGCACGCTCTGGACATGGTACACGTCGTCAAGCGCCATGGCATGCATGACCTGCGCGTCGTTCAAGCTCTCCCCCATCCCGCGTGACCCCGGGCCGTCATGCGGCCAAACCTGAATCGTAGTCACCTTACCAGCGGAATTCCTCAGTTGGCGGCTGAATAGGCAAGAGGCCTAGCTCAGCCGATCGGTGCCCAGCAGAGTCTTCTCGCCAAGACGGAAGAGCTCGTCGTCGGCTTCCTCGCGGGTGAGGCCGTTCTCTATGCACCAGATGAGAATTGCGTCGCGCCGCTGCTTGCACCAAAGCTCCGCCACGTCGGCCAGGCGAAGCAGCCGCTGGGTCTGACGCAGGTCGCAGTGCAGGCCAAACGCCAGCATGATGGCGTGGTTCCTGCGCGGACGGCTCTTGCCGGCAAAGATGTCGTAGACCACGGTGGAGTTGATGCCCGAGCCCCTGACCACGTCGGCGCGCTTGAGGCCCGCCGTCTCAAGGCATTCCTGCAGGTAGTCAACGAGCTCGCGGGTGCCCACGCCCTCGGCGTCCAGGAAGTCCTCCGGGCGTGAGGCCGCAAGCAGCCGCTCGAGCAGATCCTCGGTCAGGCGCTCCTCGCCGGAACCACCCTGGGCCGAGCCGTCCTGGCACACGCTCTTCTCGCCAGCAGACACAATGCGCCCCTAGAACTTGTCCACGAGGCCGTTGGCGCGGCCGCGCAGGTCGGCGATGGCCTCCGGAATCTTCTCCACCTCGTAGGGCGTCATCTGGTAGATCCAGTTGAGCCAGTTGCGGTAGAGCAGGTTGGCGTGCGCGCGCCAGGTGAAGAGCGGCTGCTTCTCGGGGTCGTCCTCGGGAAAGTAGTTCTCGGGCACGCGGATGGGCAGGCCCTTGTGGAAGTCGCGCCAGAACTCGTCGGCCAGGGTGTCGCGGCCGTACTCAAAGTGGCCGGTCACGTAGACTTCGTGGAAGTCGCGCGTGGCCAGGATGGCCGGGCCGCTGGTGAAGCCCTCGGAGAGCACGTGCAGCTCAGGATGCTTGGCGAGCTCCGTCGTGTCGATGGCGGCATGGCGGGAGTGCGGCATGTAGTGCACCTCGTCAAAGCCGTTGGTGAGGAAGTTGTACTCGTCGCAGAGACGCTGCTGGAAGACGCCGAAGAGCTTGGCGCCGAGCTGGCGCTTGGGAATCTGGTACAGGTGCCACAGGGCCCCCAGGGCGCCCCAGCACAAAAACATGGTGCTGAAGACGTGCGTCTGGCTCCAGTCAACGATCTCGCAGAACTCGTCCCAGTAGTCGACGTCCTCAAACGCCATGTGCTCCACGGGGGCGCCAGTGATGATCAGGCCGTCGTAGTACTTGTCCTGGAAGGACTCGAAGGTGTCGTAGAACTTAACCAGGTGATCGGCGCTCACGTGGGTGGACTCGTGGCTGGAGACGCGCATGAAGTCGCAGCTCACCTGCAGCGGAGACTTGGAGATGAGGCGCAGGATCTGGGTCTCGGTCTCCACCTTGGTGGGCATGAGGTTCAGGATGGCCACGCGCAGCGGACGGATCTGCTGGGTCTCGGCGACCTCCTCCTCCAGGGCGAAGATGCGCTCCTGGTGCAGAATCTGCTTGGCGGGGAGTCCGTCGGGGATGTTGATGGGCATGGTGCCAGGTACCTTTCCGGGGCGCCCGGCGCGGCAGATGGAACCGCGCAGTCGCCCGATGCGCCGGTCGGTCCTCCGCCGGCTTCGAGTTACAGCCTTCCTAGTATAGCGAGCCGCCCAGGCGTGCTGCCGGACCGCGAATGAGAAATAGGGACAGTCCCTTTTTCTCATTCGTACGGCGAGAAGCCCTTCTCGCGTGCAGGAGCTGCGGATTTGTTGGATACTTGCAGCTATGACTACTTCATTTGCCGAGCTCGGGCTAAACGAGCAGATTCTGGCCGGGGTTGACGCCCTCGGCTTCTCAACGCCGACGCCGGTGCAGGCCGGCGCCATCCCCGAGGTCCTGGCGGGCAGGGACGTCGTTGCCTCCGCCCAGACCGGAACGGGCAAGACCGCCGCATTTGCCCTGCCCACGCTGCAGCGCATTGCCGGCAAGTCCGGCCGCGGCCCGCATGCGCTGGTGGTGACCCCCACCCGCGAGCTTGCCGCGCAGATCGACGACGTGGTGAAGGTCGTCTGCCAGAAGACCGGCCAACGAGCCGTCATCGTCATGGGCGGTGCCAAGTTCGACAAGCAGATCGCCGCGCTGGAGAAGGGCTGCGACCTGCTGGTCGCCACCCCCGGCCGTCTGCTTGACCTCATGGAGCACAACCACGTGAGCCTGGCCGGCGTGGAGGTCCTCGTCCTGGACGAGGCCGACCGCATGCTGGACATGGGCTTCTGGCCCTCCGTACGCCGCATCATGCACGCGCTGCCCGAGTGGCACCAGACGCTGCTCTTCTCGGCCACCATCCCGCCCTCCATCAAGAGCACCATCGACGCCATGCTGCACGAGCCCGCCGTGGTGGAAATCTCCCGCGTGGGCGAGACGGCCGACACCGTGGAGGAGCACCTCTGCCCCGTGACCCAGGCGCAGAAGCCCGAGCTGCTGCGCGCGCTGCTGGACACCGGCGGCGCCTCCGGCCAGCGCCCCGAGCGCGCGCTGGTCTTCTGCCGCACCAAGCACCGCGTGGACGACGTGAGCGCCATGCTTAAGAACGCGCAGGTCAAGGTCGATGTCATGCATGCAGACCGCCCGCAGCAGGCCCGCGCCCGCGCATTGGAGCGCTTCCGCGAGGGCAAGGTCCAGGTGCTCGTGGCCACCGACGTCATGAGCCGCGGCATCGACGTGGCGGGCGTGGACGCGGTCGTCAACTTCGACGTGCCCATGGACCCGGAGGACTACGTGCACCGCATCGGCCGCACGGGCCGCGCCGGCGCCACCGGCCACGCCTACACCTTCGTGGCTCCCGACGAGATCAGCCCGCTGAGGGAGATCGAGTACTTCACCAAGAAGCTCGTTCCCGTATGGGACCTGCCTGGCTTTGCCTACGACGCCGGGCGCATCGTGCCGCAGGAGGGCCGCTCCACCAAGAAGCCCAGCCGCACTATGTTCAGCGGGTCACGCGCCCGCGGACGCGGCATCAGCGGCGGCCGCTACGGCAGGCACTACTAAAGAGCCCAAAGGAGTCTCATCGTGAAGCAGGCACGCCCGTATCCCCAGGTCGTCGTCACCAGAAAGGCGGCCCGCTCGCTCAAGGCCGGCCATCCGTGGGTCTTTGAGGGCGAGGTCGTGCGCATGGAGCCCGCCGCAGACGGCACGGCCATCTCCAACGGCTGCGTGGTTGACGTCTTTGAGGAGAACGGCACCTGGCAGGGCGCGGGCCTCATCTCGCAGAACAGCAAGATCCGCGTGCGCATGGTGACGAGAAACGCAAACGACCGCATCGACGAGGCCTTCTGGGCCCGCCGCGTGGCCTGGGCCTGGCAGCACCGCCGCGTGGCCATGGGCGGTCGTGCCCTGCCCGGCTGCGAGCCGGACACCAACTGCTGCCGCGTGCTCTTCTCCGAGGCAGACGGCATGCCCGGCCTCATCGTGGACCGCTACGAGCACGTGCTGGTCACGCAGGTGGGCACCGTCGGCATGGAGCTGCTGCGCCCCGTCATCTACCCGCTGCTGCTCAAGACGCTGCGGGAGGACGGCCAGGACGTCCGCGCCATCTACGAGCGCAACGACTCCCCGTCCCGCGCCAAGGAGGGCCTCGACCAGTACAAGGGCTGGTGGGAGGGCCAGGGCGCCGAGGTGCCCGAGACCCCGCGCATCATGGTCGTCGAGAATGGCCTCAAGTTTGACCTGGACATAGAGAACAGCCAGAAGACGGGCTTCTTCCTTGACCAGAAGTACAACCGCCGCGCCGTGCGCGAGCTGGCCGGCGGACGACGCGTGCTGGACTGCTTCTGCCACGTGGGTCCCTTCGGCCTCAACGCGGCTGCGGGCGGGGCGGAGTTCGTCCGCTGCGTGGACGTGAGCCAGACGGCCATAGACCTGGCCGCCGCCAACGCCTGTCTGAACGGCCTTGAGGCAACCATGGACTTCACCTGCGCAAACGTCCTCGAGTACCTGCCCGAGCTGGCGCGAGACCGCAAGCGCCTCCGCGAGGAGGGCGGCCCCTTCGACCTCATCGTGCTCGACCCGCCCGCCTTCACCAAGAGCCGCGGCACCGTCGAGCACGCCAGCAAGGGCTACCGCGAGATCAACTACGCAGCCATGAGGCTGCTCCCGCGCGGCGGCTACCTAGCCACGTGCAGCTGCAGCCACTTCATGACCACCGAGCTGCTCAAGCGCGCCATCGCCGATGCCGCCCACCAGGCAAACGTCCAGCTCAAGCAAATCGAGGAGCGCCAGCAGGCGCCGGACCACCCCATCCTCTGGGGCGCACCGGAGACCCACTACCTGGACTTCCTCACCTTCCAGGTGGTCTAGCGGCACAACGTCAGGCGAGAAGGCCGGCCCTTCTCGCCTGTTTCTTATACGCGACACGAGACGGATAAGCGACAGACGGCGTGATACCATCGGTGAACGGCGGGTTTCTCGCCAAGCGTCACCCCTTCTGCACACTCCAACGCCCTCGGGAGTCGCCATGCTCGAACTGCTGGGAATGTTCGTCCTTGCCCTTCTGCCCATCATCTGGCTCGTCGTTGCCCTGTGCGGCCTGCACATGGAGGCCTACAAGGCCAGCATCGGCGCCCTGGTGGTGGCCGTTGCCTGCGCCCTGCTCGGCTGGCAGATGAGCGTCGTCAACGTGGCCACCGCCGCGCTCGAGGGCTTTGCCATGGCCATCTGGCCCATCGTCATCGTCATCATCGCCGCGGTCTTTACCTACAACCTCACGGTGCACACCGGCGCCATGGAGACCATCAAGCACATGCTGTGCTCCGTCTCAAGCGACAAGCGCGTCCTCACGCTGCTCATTGCCTGGTGCTTTGGCGCCTTCCTGGAGGGCATGGCGGGCTTCGGCACCGCCGTGGCCATTCCGGCCAGCATGCTGGTGGCGCTGGGCATCCAGCCGGTGACGGCCATCCTGGCCTGCCTCATCGCCAACGGCGTGCCCACCATGTTCGGCTCCATCGGCATCCCCACCACCACCCTGGCCTCCATCACGGGCATCGACGCCATCCAGCTCTCCACCACCCAGGCACTGCAGGTCTTCCCGTTCGTCATCGCCTGCCCCATCCTCATCGTGATGTTGGTGGGCGGCGGTACCCGCGCCCTCAAGGGTGTCTGGCCCGTCACGCTGGTGGCCGGCCTCTCCTTCGCGCTGCCCGAGATCGCGGCCGCGCACTTCATCGGCCCTGCCCTCACCGACGTGGTGGCCGCCGTGTGCTCCCTGGTCGTCACCTTTGCCTTCGCGCTCTCCCAGAAGGGCGCCCAGGTGCCCGAGGAGCACTGCCTGCGCGGCAGCCTCTCCGACAGCGGCATCAACGAGATCGTGGCTGAGGACGTGCGCGCCTGGAGCCCGTTCATCCTCATCTTTGTGGTGCTGCTCCTGACCAGCAAGCTCTTCCCGTTCATCAACGGGCCGCTCTCCAGCATTGCCAGCACGGTCAACATCTACGCCGGCGACCCCACGGCCACGCTGACCTTCACCTGGATCAACACCCCGGGCGTGCTCATCATGCTCTGCGGCATTGTGGGCGGCGTCATCCAGAAGTGCCCCGCGCCCGAGATGCTCCAGGTCTTCCGCGACACCTGCAAGCAGATGAGCAAGACCGTCGTCACCATGCTTGGCGTCCTGGCCTGCGCAAAGATCATGGGCTACTCCGGAATGATCGCCAGCATAGCCGCGTTCTTCGTGGGCACGCTCGGCGCGGCATACCCCGTGGTGGCCCCGCTGCTGGGCGCCCTGGGCACCTTCGTCACCGGCTCCGGCACCTCCAGCGAGGTGCTCTTTGGCAACGTGCAGCTTCAGGCCGCCAGCTCCATCGGCGCCGACAGCACCTGGCTCGTGGCCGCAAACTCCCTGGGAATCAGCGCCGGCAAGATGCTGAGCCCGCAGAATATCGCCATCGGCTGCGCCGCCTGCGGCCTGGTGGGCAAGGACGGAGAGATCCTGGGCAAGATTGCCAAGTACGCCTTCGGCTTCGCCATCGCCATGGCAGCGCTGGTCTTTGCGGGCTCCCTCGTCCTGGCGTAAGGGCGCCGGCGAGAAGGGCTTCTCGCCACGGTGATGCGGATTGCCGCGGGCGTGAACGCCTGAGGCTTCAGTTCAGCCGTTCAGTGAATGCCTGTCCTCAATTGAGGCGTTCACTGAACGGCTGTTTTGCTACGCCAGGCATTCACGGCAGGCAGCAAAAAGGGGCGCGCCGGTCGCAGTGACCGACGCGCCCCTCGTTTAAGCCGATAAGCCCAGGCAACAAGCCCGACCAAAAGCCCCCTAGAACTTGACCTGCGGGGCCTGACGGACGGCCGGGTCCTCCACGGTGAAGCCAGTGCGCGGCTTGTACTTGCTGCCGGCCACGAGCGTGCCCGGGAAGGTCTGGATGGCGTTGTTGTAGTCCAGGACCATGTCGTTGTAGCTCATGCGGGCGTAGCTGATCTTGTTCTCGGTGTCGGTGAGGTCGGCCTGCAGCTGAGAGAAGTTGGCGTTGGCTTTGAGGTCGGGGTAGGCCTCGGAGACGGCCAGAAGCCCGCGCAGCGCCTGAGTCAGCTGGCCGGAGGCCTCCATCTTGGCCTCGGGCGTGGTGGCGGTGGCCACGGCGTTGCGGGCGGCGGTCACGGCCTCGAGGGTGCCGGACTCGTGGGCGGCATAGCCCTTGACAGTCTCGACCAGGTTGGGAATGAGGTCGTTCCTGCGCTGGAGCTGCGCGTCGATGGTCTGCCAGGCGGCGTCGCACTTGTTGTTCTTCTGGACGATACCGTTGTTGATGCTCATCCAGATGAAGAACAGGACTACGACCAGGGCGACAATAACGATTCCGACAATCATGGTGGTCCTCCTTAGGGGCGGCCACGGCCCGTGAGCCCAATGGCCCGGCAACAGGGGCTCTATGGCGGAGGAGGAGGGATTCGAACCCTCGGAACGGGATTACCGCTCGACGGTTTTCAAGACCGCTGCATTCAACCACTCTGCCACTCCTCCGTGGTTTGAGCGGTACTATCGTACCCCATGGAAGCGCGTTTGAACCCCAAGAGACCCCGAGGAGCCCAACACATGTCCGACGACGAGAAGTACATGCGCCTGGCGCTCGCCGAGGCGGACGCCGCCGCAGCCGAGGGCGAGGTGCCCATCGGCGCCGTGGTGGTCTGCGACGGCCAGGTGGTCGCGCAAGCCCACAACCGCCGCGAGCTGGACCTTGACCCCTCGGCCCACGCGGAGTTCAGCGCAATGGTTGAGGCCTCGCGCGTCCTTGGCCGCTGGCGACTCTCCGGCTGCACCGTCTACGTCACGCTGGAGCCCTGCCTCATGTGCGCCGGCCTCATGGTCAACGCCCGCATAGACCGCTGCGTCTTTGGCGCCGCAGACCCCAAGGGCGGTGCCCTGGGCACCCTCTATGACGTCAGCCATGACCCGCGTCTCAACCACGAGTTTGAGATCACGCCCGGCGTCCTCGCCGACGAGGCCGCAAGCCAACTTCGCGCTTTCTTCCGTGCGCGCCGAGAAGCCCGAAGGGCCGCAAAGGCCCAGGCCGGCGCGGAGGCCATCGCAGACCCGACGGAGCAGCCGGCCTCCTAGCGCCTACCGCTCCGGGTTCTTCTCGCCAGCTCCGGCTTGGCGGCTGCGATGGCGGAGCCAGGTTCGGTGGGCCCACCTGATGACGGCGACGGCGCAGACGAGGTCGGCCCAGGCAAGGGCAACGCTCACGTACTGCACGCCCGGGACCTTGACGGGGCGCGCGAGCTGGGCAGAGCCGTCCAGCGCGGCCTCCTGGTTGTAGGTCAGGTTGGTGGCGCGCGCGTTCAGCCACGTGTAGAGCACGTCCTTGGTGGCCCGCCGCAGGTTGGCCGCAAACGTCATGGCGTCCGTGGCCTCCTCCCCGCCCGCCGCCACGGCAGACGAGAGCTCGCTCTGCGTGTAGCCAAACTCAAAGGCGCCGTTGCGGAAGACGCCGTCCATGAAGAGGTCTCCGCCCGCGCGCAGCATCTGGTCGACGTTCATGTAGGCGTGGTGGTCGGCGTAGTCGGTGATGACGGTTCCGGCAAAGCCCCACTCGCCGCGCAGCACGTCGGTGATGAGGCCGGCGTTTCCGCCCGCCCAGGTGGCCCCCAGACGGTTGTACGAGGTCATGATGCCCGTGGCCCCGCTGCGCGCGAGCATGCGGAAGGCGGGCAGGTAGACCTCGCGCAGGGACTGCTCGGTCATCCACTCGTAGAGGGAGTCGCGGTAGGTGTCCTGGCTGTTTGCCACGAGGTGCTTGACGAAGCAATAGGTGCCGGCCTCCTTGGAGCCCGCCACCACCTGCGCCGCCATGGCACCGGAGACCAGCGGGTCCTCGGAGTAGTACTCGTAGTTGCGCCCGCCCAGGGGCGTGCGGTGAACGTTCACGCTCGGTGCATACCAGCCGTCGACGCCAATGCTCGCGCACTCAAGGCCCACCTGGCGGCCGTACTCGCGCGCCAGCTCCTTGCTCCAGGTCTGCGCCAGAACGGTGGCGCCCGGATAGGCCACGCCGGTGCTCAGCTGGTTGAACGAGCCTACCTGCGAGGGGCCGTCCACCTCCTTGGTGCGGGGCTTGCCAATGCCGTCGATCTTTCCCGTGGAGATGTAGCCGTGGAGCACGATGCGCTCCATGTCGGCAATGGAGACCTGGTCGAGAAGGTCGTCCCAGGCCTCGTCGGAGTAGCTCAGTCCCAGTTGGCGCCCCAGCTCCGTGAGCTCGCCGCCATCGGAGAGCAGGTTGCTCTCGCTGGAGGTGGTCGTCAGTGGGTACTCCGTCTTGACGCGCGAGGCCCCGTCGTCCTCTGCCGCCGCGCCAACGCTCTCCACAAGCGCCCGCCCGTCGGCGTAGAGATTGAGCGCGGCGACGTTGTCCGCCATCTCGCGGTCTGCGTCCCCGCGGCGCGGGAAGGTGCCCGCAAAGTCCGCGCGGCTGAGCCATGTGATGTTGGCCCCGGAGTTGGAGCCGTCGATGGAGACGCCATCCCAGGCGGAGTCACCGGTGAAGCGGTTCTGGACCGCGGCGCCGGTCTTGATGTCGTCGGGGCACTGGATGGTGCGCGGAATCCATAGCATGGTGCTGGCAAACTCGCAGTCGGCCACCGTGTGCGCGTCCCTGCGAAGCTCCACCATGTACTCGCCGCGCTCCAGCTCGTAGCCGGCAAATCCGTCCCCGTCGGCGTCGTCGAAGTCATAGGAGGCCACGTCGTCCATGGAGAATGAGAGCGAGATCTCCTGGGTCTCGCCGGGCTTGAGCAGGCGCGTCTTCTCGTAGGCGACAAGGACCGCCGCGCTCTTCTCGATGCCGCCCTTGGTGTAGGGAGGGGTGCAATAGAGCTGGACCACGTCGCGCCCGGCCACCTTGCCGGTGTTGGTGACCTTCACGCGGATGCTGAAGTCGGTCTTGCGGCCCACGGTGGTTCCCTGGCCGGGAGAGCGGCCCGTGACCTCCCACTTGAAGCTGGTGTAGCTCAGGCCGTAGCCAAACGGGTACTGGACCACGCCGTCATAGCCCTGGCCGTACTGGTTGCTCACGCCGTCCCAGAAGCCCTCGGCGTCGGCCGTCTCGTACCAGCGATAGCCCACGTAGATGCCCTCGGCGTAGTCGCAGAAGCGCACCGCGTCAAAGGGCTCGGAGACGCCCACGTTGGCGTTCATGGTGCCGTCGGCCGGGTAGAGGCCCTGGCCGTTGGTGTAGATGCCCTCGCCCATGGCGCCTGAGTTTGCCCAGCTCGCGGCCGTGGAAAGGTCGTAAGCGTAGGTGTCCGTCGTACGCCCGGAGGGGTTGGTGCGCCCCCAGAGCGCGTCCACCACGGCCCGCACGCCCTCGCCGCCCGTGCAGCCCACCAGAAGCGCGGCGTCAATGCCAGGCGTGGTCTCGAGTTCGCCCAGCTCCATAGCGTTGGTGGAGTTGACCAGGACCACCACGTGCTCGTAGTTCTTGCCCACGTAGCGCAGCAGGTCCTCTTCCTCCTGAGAGAGGTCCAGGTAGCTGCGGGTGACGTCGATGTCCACCACGCCGCCGCGGGCGTCCACCTTGTACTGGGCGCGCGGGCAGTCGATGCTCTCTCCCGCCGTACGCGAGATGACCACCAGCGCCGTGTCGGAGTACTTCCGCGCGTTGGACAGAAGCTCGTCGGAGTAGCAGCTCTTGTCGTAGATGGAGGGCTCGTACAGACGGCAAAACTCGGAGGCGCGGCTGGAGAGGGCGCCCGCACTCTTGTAGGGGCGCTCGCCGCAGAAGCCACGATACATGTCCGTGAGCTGCGTGTTGTAGGAGACGCCCGCCTCGCTGAGGGCGTCCAGCAGGTCCGTGGTCTGGCCCGAGACCTGGCCGGAGCCGGAGCCGGAGGCCACCCATTGCGTGGACGCCCAGCCAAAGACGTTGACCTGGGTGCAGTCCTCGGGCAGGGGCAGGGCCTCGTCGTCGTTCTTGAGAAGGACCAGGCCCTCGCCCTCTATGCGTTGGGCAAGCTGGGCGCCGGCCTGCATGGTGGCGTCCTTCTCCCCCGAGGTGACCTCGATCTTGTCGCCGCCCAGGTAGGACTCAACGGTGTCTCCCATGAGGGCCATGGCCACGTTTGCGGCCACCACGCCGGCCACGGCCACCACCGCCAGCACGCGAGACCCAACGCGCACCACGCGCCGCCCGAGGGCCCGGCGGCGCACACGCTTCTGACCCTCCTGGCCAGCGTCCCTCTGGCCCGCGTCCTTCTTGGCGTCCCTCTTGCTCCCGAGCAAACCACGACCTCCTGACAACTACCGTGAAGTAATGATAGTACCCACGTCAGCCCCTCCGACAGCAGCGCGTATTGACTCTGTAAAGGCATGTTGACGTGGGACGGGCGCGGCGCGGCTCGTGTAAAATAGCGGGCGGTCGGCGCACCGTGCGCCGCCATCAAGCCTGCAAAGAGAAGGGTCCGCATGAAACCTCGACCTGCCAGTCGATGACCCAAGCGGTGTGCTCCCCCGAGGTCACGCCGTGAGGGTGTGATTTTCTGCGTCGACGGGCGTGCCCCGGACGCAAGACGCCAACGACCCGGCCTGCGCCGGGAAACCGTTAGGAGCACAGATGATCTATCTCTCCCAGCTCATGGGAAACCCGGTCTACGCCGCAGATGGCGAGAAGATCGGCAGCGTCTCTGACCTCGGCATTGCCACGGGCGAGGTCTTCCCCCGCGTCACGAGCCTTGCCTTCAAGGGCCCCGGCCGCACGCCCTTCATGATCTCCTGGCGCAAGTACGTGGACACGTACGACGAGAAGGAAATCCACCTCAAGGTGCCCGCCGTCGAGATTCGCTTCTCGTACCTGCAGCCCGACGAGGTCCTCATTGCCCGGGACATCCTCAACAAGCAGATTGTGGACACCCGCGGCATGCGCGTCGTCCGCGTGAACGACCTCAAGCTCTCCGACACCAGCTCCACCCAGCTGCGCCTGCTCGGCGCCGAGGTGGGCGCGCGCGGCATCCTGCGCTCGCTCTCCCCCGCCCTGGAGCACGTTGCCCTCAAGGTGGCCCGCACCTTCGGCCATCCCATCCCCGAGCGCATCATTGCCTGGAGCTACATGGACCTGGTCGAGCGCGACCTCTCCAACGTCAAGCTCTCCGTCTCGCACAAGACGCTTGACGACATGCACCCGGCCGACATCGCCGACATCATCGAGCGCCTTGACCCGCGCCTTCGCGGCCAGGTGTTTGCGCAGCTTGACGACGAGCAGCGCGCCGGCGCCATGGCCGAGTTCGACGACGACGCCATGGCCGCCGAGCTCATGGGCGGCATGAACGAGCGCGAGGCCTCCCGCATGCTGTCCGAGATGGACCCGGACGACGCCGCCGAGCTCGTGAGCGAGCTCGACTACGACAAGGCCGAGAAGCTCCTGCGCCTGATGGGCGTCCAGGAGCAGCGCGCCATCCGCCAGCTGCTGGGCTACCGCGAGGATACCGCGGGCCGCATCATGACCTCCGAGTTTGCCGCCCTGCCCGAGGACAAGACCGCCGCCGACGCCGTCGAGCTGCTGCGCGGCCTTGACGAGGACTTCGAGAGCGTGCGCTACGTGTACCTCTCCGACGAGGACAACAAGCTCTCCGGCGTGGTCACGCTCAATGCCCTTATCGTCGCCGAGCCCGAGACCCCGCTGGCAGACATCTGCACGCGCGAGGTGATCACCGCAAGCCCCGAGGACGACCAGGAGGACGTGGCCGAGGACATCGCCAAGTACAACCTGCTTGCCATGCCCGTCGTGGCCGACGACGGGCACCTGCTGGGCATCGTCACCGTCGACGACGCCCTGGACGTCCTGGAGGAGGAGCACGCCGAGGACCTGCAGATCGCAGGCGGCATTGCCTCCGACGACGAGAGTGCCCACGGCGGGGACCTGCTGTGGCTCCTGCGCCGCAACGCCTGGTTCTTCATCTGGATGGTGGGCGTGGGCCTCTTCGTGACCCTCTCCTACCTCACGCCGGCCTTCCAGGCGCCGCTGTCGGAGATGCTGCTGGTCTGCTCGGCCCTGCCCATCGCACTGGTGCTGGCAGACGACTCGGTGAGCTACGTCACCAACTTCTTCCTAGAGAACGACCCCGACGATGAGGACTCCCCCTCCATGCTGGGCTTCACCATCAAGAGCCTTGCCCTGGGCATTGCCTTTGCCGCGCTGGTGGTCCTGGTCGAGATGGCGCTGGACAGCGTACTCGTCGCCGCCGTCCACGCCCCGGCTGACCTCTCCGGCCAGCTGCGGGCGAGCTTCGCCGCTGCTGCCATTGCGGTTCTCGTCGCGTTTGTCCTCTGTCCCGTCTGGCTGCTCGTCCTGCGCAAGCGTGACGAGAAGAACCAGGATACCTCGGGCTTTGCCCTCTCCGTCATTGCCATGACCGTCGCCCTCGTGGTGTTCTGCCTCGCCATGGGCCAGCTTGCAAACGCCCTTGGCATCCTGGGGGTGTTTGCGTAGTGGCGCAGGAGGAGCCCCGCATCGAGGGGGCGCAGCCGGAGCGCAGGCACCTTGATCCCAGGCGCGTGCTCACGGCCATGGGCCCGGGCATGGTGGCAGCCCTTGCCGGCGCCGACGCCGGCGGCGTGGCGACCTACTCGAGCGCCGGTGCCCTCTTTGGCTACGGCCAGCTCTGGACCGTGCCGGTCATGTGCCTCCTGCTCATCGTGGCGCAGGAGACCGCCGCCCGCATGGGCTGCGTCACCGGCAAGGGCTTTGCCTCGCTCATTCGCGAGCAGTTCGGCATGCGCATGAGCACGCTGGCAATGCTTGCGCTTCTTATCTCCAACACCACGGTCACGCTCTCCGAGTTCGCGGGCATTGCCTCGGGCTTTGCCCTCTTTGGCATCCCCGCCTACGTCAGCGTACCCATTGCGGCGGTGGCCATCTGGGCGCTCACCATGAGCGGCTCCTACCACCGCATCGAGAAGATCTTGCTTCTCATCAGCTGCGCCTTCGTGACCTACGTGGTCGCCGGCGTCATGGTGGGCCCCGACTGGGGAGACGCCCTCAACGCCACGCTCATCCCGCGCTTCTCCACAGACCCGCAGTACTTCAGCGTGCTGGTGGCAAACATCGGCACCACCATCGCGCCCTGGATGATCTTCCTGGCCCAAAGCAACGTTGTCGAGAAGAACGCGCGCGCAGAGGACCTGCCCTACCAGCGCATTGACACCGTAACCGGTTCCGTTGTGGCCAGCGCCATCTCCTGGTTCATCATCCTCACCACCGGCGCCGTGCTCTTCCCCGCCGGCATTGCGGTCAACGGCGCCGAGGACGCGGCCAGCGCCCTGGCGCCGCTCGTGGGCCCCTACGCCGAGGCGCTCTTTGGAGCCGGCCTGGTAGGCGCGAGCTTCCTGGCCGCCTGCGTGCTGCCAGGCATCACGTCCAGCGCCATCTGCGAAGCCTTTGGCTGGGAGCGCGGCGCGGACCGTAGCTGGCAGGAGGCCCCGGTCTACCGCGGCATCATCACTGCAATCATCTTCCTGTCCGCGGTCATCGTCATCGTGCCCAACGTCAACCTCTTTGGCATCATGATGCTGGCCCAGGTCGTCAACGGAGTGCTGCTGCCGGTCCTTCTGGTCTTCATGGTGCTCGTCGCCGGAGACCGCCACGTCATGGGTAGGTTTGCCAACGGCCGCATCTGGAACGGCCTCACGTGGTTCACCATCATCGCCGTGGTCATCCTGACCATCGTGATGTTCGCGCTGCAGGCCATGGGGCTGTAGCCGGCGGGCAGCCGCCCTCGCACCAAAGCAAGCGGCCCGGACTTCCGCGCGGAGGTCCGGGCCGCTTTTATGTTTGACGGGTTGCCGCGGGACTTGCGCCGCTACTTGCTGGCCTTGTCAAACTCCTCCTTGAAGGAGCCGAACATCTTGCCCATGCGGCCGAGGCCCTTGCCGACCATGCGGGCGGCGTCGTTGCTGGCCTGGGCGGCCTTCTTCTTGGCGGCGGCCTTCTGGGCCTCCGTCGGCTTTTTGACCTTGGGTCTGGCAGGCGCGTCCGCCTTGGGGGCGGCATCGGCCGTTTGGGCCGCGGGCGTCTGGGGTGCCGGGACGTAGGTCACAGGCTCGCCGTTGGCGGCGCGCTCCCCCTCGGAGGCCCGCAGGGTCCCCGTGGGGGCAGAGACGCTCACGTCGGCCGCGGGAATCTCGGCCGGGTCTGCCGGCTGGGGCTCCTCGGCGGTGGCGTCGGCGATGGCCCGCTTGGCCTTGCCAATGAGGCGCCCCACCTGGAAGGAGCCCTTGTCCACGGCCTCGGACGCGGCGGCGCCGGCCTTGTGGCCGACCTCGGCGCCCTTGACCTTGGCGCTTGCCCAGGCCTCGCCCGCCTTGGCGGCAACGCCGCCGTCCACGGCGAGGTTCTCGGCGTCATCGGAGACCACCATGAACTGGTCTGCGGTCGAGTAGCCAATGACCATCTCGGCGGGAATCTCAAAGCTACCCACCAGGGCGCGGGCCATGCCGCCGTCACCGATGTAGAAGGTCTTGGCGCGGCCGGTCTTGAGGTCGAACTCCACGTCGTTGACGTAGCCCAGGACCTTGCCGGAGCGGGTGCGAGCGTCCATGCCCGCCCACATGATGCACTTGTCCCAGTCAAGGCCAAGGCGCTTACGAGCGGCATCGTCAAGGCCATCGTCAGGACGGGTCACCACAATGCCGCGCTCGCAGGGCTCAAACGAGTCCCACGCCAGGAAGGCATCCTCGCGCTTGACCATGCCGGCGACGTCCGGGCGCGCCACAAGGAAGCCCACCAGCTGGCGACCATTGGGTGCAAAGACCGACATGTGAATCTTGCCCAGCTTGCTGAGCTTCTCGGCGGGAGCGTCCGGGTTCTTCTTGTCCTTGCGGGCCTTCTTGGTGAGAAAGACCCTTACGCCCTGGTAGGCGTCGATCTTGGCCACGGGCTAGGCCTCGGCACCAGTCTCGGGAGCCTCGGCGTCGACGACCTCGACGCGGACGGCCTCGGCGGGAGTCTCGGTGGCAGGGGCGGCCTCGGCGGCAGCGGCGACCTGGTCGGCAACGGCGTTGACGGCGTCCTGGACCTGGGCGGAGGTGGTGGTCACCACGTCGGAGAGGGAGTCGCGCAGCTGGTCCATGCGCTCGCGGGCGAGATCGACCTTGGCGCGCAACTCGTCGGTCTTGGCGTCGACGACGGGACGGACGCCGCTGAACTTGTCGGCAGCGGTCTGGGCGCCGCGCTCGTAGGTGTCCACGGCGGAGTCCCAGGCGTCATTCATGGCGTCGGCGGCCATGGCGCGGCTCTCGGCGCCGGAGCGCGGAGCCAGCAGCATGCCGGCAAGGATGCCAGATGCGGTGCCAAAGAGCGTGCCGAGGGTGAAGTAGAGTGCCTTCTTGCTCATGAGTTCCTCCTTGTTTTGGTCCTACGTATGCTGCGCCGTGCGCGGTGGTTCAAACTCCACGCGGCCCCGCAGGGCCGCGAGTGTTACCTGACTGACTTGGGGCGAGGGCCGCTGTAGGCACCCCAGCCGTCCTGAACCTGGGCGGGCTCTGGCGCGGGAGCGGGCTCCGGCGCGGGCTGCTCGGCCTGCGCGGGCACGGGCTCCGGCGCGGGCACCGGCTGCTCCTCGACGGGGGCGGGCTCGGCGGCAGGCTCCTCCTCAGAGACAATGGCAGCCTCCGGCGAGACGGGCTGCTCGGCGGGCTCCTCCTCGGCAGACGGCTCGTCCGTCGCAGGCTCCTGCTCGCTCACGCTTGCCACGAGGTCCACGAGGCCGCTTGCGATGGCGTCCACGTCGGGCTTGGGGTCGCCGCCGCCGGAGTAGGCCCACTGCATGATCCAGACGGCGCTGGAGAGGGCGCCCGCCACCAGCACGTCGTCCGGGCAGGAGAGCTCGACCTCAAAGCTGCGCTCGCCGGTCTGGACCGTGCGCCCCGTGGAGATGTCGCCGGCAATGTCCGTGCGGGCGAGAAGCTCCACGGTCACGTGCTCGAGCAGGTGGGCGAGCTCGGTCTGCTCGACGACCTCGCCAAAGTGGGGGCCGGCGTCGCCCAGGCAGACGTGGTCCGCAATCTGGGGCATGAGCTCGACCATGAGGCGCGTGCCCTCGGGGTCATCGCTCGTGAGCAGCGGCGCATTGGGCGCCACCTCGACCTCGGCCGCAAGGGTGCGCGGGCCGACGGTGACTTTCTTGATGTCAAACAGCTGAGCCATGCGGCGGCTGCCTTTCCTTCTGGCCCGTATTGCGGGCATTCGTTTCGTTCAAACCATTGTAGCGACCCGGCGGCGAGGGGCGCTAATTGCTCGCAGGCTCCACGTCCTTCTCGCCCCCAGCGGAGGGCGCTTGGCCGGGAGCGGTCTGGTCGGGGTCCGTAGGCGGCTCGGGGGCGGTCACGCGCAGCATGGCAATGCGGCGGCCGCGCATGGACTGGACGAGGAAGAGGTACCCGTCCTTCTCCACGACGTCGCCGGGACGCGGGAGCTTGTCGGCGCGCTCGATGACGAAGCCGGCGACGGTCTCGTACTCCTCGTTGTCCTCGATGGGCCAGCCGAGGTCGATGGCGTCGTCCAGGGGGAAGCGCCCGTCGACAAGCCACTCGCGGTCTGAGAGCTGCGTGATGTACTTGTTATCGGGGTCAAACTCATCCTCGATCTCTCCGACGACCTCCTCCACGATGTCCTCGATGGTGATGACGCCGGCGGTGCCACCGTACTCGTCCACCACGATGACCATCTGGTCGTGGCTGGTCTGCATCTCGGAGAGCAGCGGGATGATGTCCTTGGTGTCGGGCACGTAGTCGGGCGTGCGCATGTGGCCCGAGATGGCCGTGGCGCCCTCGCCGTCGTCAAGGATGGGAGAGATGATGTCCTTGATGTGCGCAATGCCCACGATTCGGTCAACGGAGCCGTGGTAGACGGGGATGCGGCTGTAGCCGGTGCGCCGCATGGTGGCCAGGACCTCGGAGAGCGTCGAGGTGTCCTCCATGGCGGTCATGTCAACGCGGGGGACCATGACCTCGCGGGCGATGGTGTCGCCCAGGTCAATGACCTCGTGAATCATGGACTTCTCTTGGTCGGACAGCTCCTCGGCGTCCGTGACCATGTACTTGAGCTCCTCCTCGGAGACGTTCTGGCGCTCGTCGGCGGACTTGATGCCCATGACCTTGGAAAGGCCATCGGCAGACTTGGAGGTGAGCCAGACCAGCGGGGCCGCGACGTGCATGAACGCGCGGATGGGACCGGCGACGGACTTGGAGACGCGCTCGGCGTCGGAGAGGGCGATGCGCTTGGGAACCAGCTCGCCCACCACCGTGGAGAAGTAGGCCACGACGAGCGTGATGATGACGGGCGCGAGCGTGGCGGCAATGCCCGCGGGCATGCCGAGGCTCACGAACCAGGAGCCGAGCGGGTCGGACAGGCTCGTTGCGGCAAAGGCCGAGGAGGCAAAGCCCACGAGCGTGATGGCAACCTGGATGGTGGCCAGGAACTGGCCGGAGTCGGAGGAGAGGTCCAGGGCGCTCTTGGCGCGCTTGTCCCCCTCGTCTGCCTCGGGTTCTAGTACGGCCCTCTTGGCATTGACCACGGCCATCTCCGAGGCAGAGAAGTAGCCGTTGACGAGGGTGAGCAGAAACGTGACGACAATGCTAATTGCTACGTCCATGCGCGAATGCGCGACCTCCTTGGTCGGGTTTCCTATACGCGCCCGCGGTCGGGACGCGTGGGACCGCAGGCGTAAACATTCATTCTAGCAGCCATCTGCGGTTTCTTCGTTTCTCCCGCGTTGCACACGGAAGGCAGAAGGTGCTCCGCCACGGCCGTCTTGCACCGAAGTCGCCTTAGTGCGAGCGTTTTCAAAAGTTGCGTGCTGAACCCGCCTTAGTGCGAGTCGTTTTTTGGGCCTCCGACCGTTTTGGCAGACGCGCAGGCCGCAAAAGCCCAGTTGTCATTTTTCGGATACTCGTCAGAGCCCCAAAAAGGCCTCACACTAAGGCGGGTTCGGTGCAGCGATTTCAAAAACACTCGCACTAAGGCTGGCTCTGCACACCAAAGAGCCTCTCGCGCAGCGCGTCTCGGGATTTCTGCTGCCACTTTGAGAGCGCTCGACGGCGAAGCCCGAGCCTGCACGTCAGGTCATCCACAAAGGCGTTAAGCTTTGCGGCATCCTTGACCAGCTCATTTGTGACAACAAGCACGGTATATCCCATTGCTTCGAGCACACGGCGACGAGCCTCGTCGGACTCCTTCTTCTGGGGAGTCAGATGGTGCGCGTTGCTGTCGTACTCAACCAAAACCTTGGCGTCCTTCCACAGGAAGTCTGGTCTGACCTCGGACTTTGCTCCCAGGGCCTCCTGGTGCCTCTTGGGAACGCTCAGGTCCTCGTTCATAACGAACCCGCCAAGTTCCGCCCCGCCAAGCCGACGCGAGAGCGAGAGGAACACGCCCAGATCGGTCTCGCGTGGAGAAGCCGATCCGTCCACCACCAGGCCAAGGGCGCTCACGGCCTTAGTCGCACCGCGCACGCCCAGGGCCTTGGCCGAGGTTGCGTACCCCATCAGCTCCGCCCTGCTCGTCAGCGCCGTGAGATCAGGCTGAAACGTGTCCTCAGCCCAGGGTGTGAGCCCATACGTGCCGCACAGCTCGTAGGCAACGAGCGCGATGTCGACCTGGTCAAGCTGGGTGGCAAGCTGCACCAGCATGGGACCGGCCTGGCACACGCTCACGTACTGATCGATGTCATGAAGGTGCGCCTTGGTGAGCGGTCCCGAGAAGACGTGGTCGCAGATGTCAGGGCAACGCCGCCTCTCGGCGACGGCATCCACCACGGCATCCACTGGCGTGCTCGAGTTGCAGAGGTTTGCCGCAAGCGCGGCGCACTCCTTGAGGCGCAGGTCGCGACCTCCGTAGAGCCTGCCCGCGTCGTCAAGCACGTGCTGCCCCTCAGACGCCACGCGCGACGCCCTCCAGAAGTCCAGCGCCGTCTGGTGCCCAATCACAAGCCGCTCCGCCATGCCTTCCCCTCCCGCCGTTGGTGAGGAGAGACTTTACAGGCCGGCACACCTGCGGCAGGCGGCAATCGGACGCCTTCGGCCAAAGGCGCAAAACGGGCCGCCAGGCGCAATCGCCTGGCGGCCCGACCTCGGTAAAGCCTGAGTACAGCGGCTACTTCTCGCCGGCGGCGCGGCGGGCGGCGTAGTCGGCCGCGAGCTTCTGCTGGATGTCGTGCGGGACCTGCTCGTAGCCAGAGAGCTCAAGCTCGAACTCGCCCGTACCGCGCGAGAGCGAACGCAGGCGCGTGGCATAGTCCGTGACCTCGGCATACGGGATGGTGGCCTCGACGGTGGTCTGGCCGGCAGTGACGCCGGAGCCGGCAGACATGCCCTCGACGCGGCCGCGGCTGGCGGAGACGTCGCCCATCACGGAGCCGGCGTAGCTGTCGGGCACGGTGATCTTGAGGTGGGCCATGGGCTCAAGCAGCACGGGCTCGGCCTGGTCGACGGCCTTCTGGAAGCCAATGCGGGCGGCGGTCTTGAAGGCCATCTCGTTGGAGTCGACGGGGTGATAGGAGCCCTCGTAGACGGCGACCTTCACGTCGATCATGGGGAAGCCGGCCAGGACGCCATCGCGCATGGTCTCCTGGACGCCCTTGTCGATGGCGGGGATGAAGCCGCGCGGGATGTGGCCACCCACGACCTCGTCAACAAACTCGTAGCCAGCGCCCGGGTTGGGCTCCACGCGCAGCCAGCAGTCTCCGTACTGGCCGGCGCCGCCGGTCTGCTTCTTGTGGCGGCCCTGGGCAGAGGCCACGCGGCGGATGGTCTCGCGGTACGGAATCTTGAGCGCCACGGTATGGGCCGTCACGCCGGCACGGGCCTCAAGGCGGTCAAGCAGCACGCTGACCTGCGCCTCGCCGATGGCGGAGACCACGGTCTGGCCGGTGTCCTCGTCGCGCTCCACCTTGAGGGTGGGGTCGGCGTCCGCACTCTTCTCGAGGAAGGCGTAGAGCTTGCCCTCGGTGCCGCGGGCGTCGGGCTCGATGGCAATGCGGTAGAGCGAGTTGGGGAAGCGGAAGGCCGCGGCCTCGACCTTGCCCGTGACGGAGAGGGTGTCGCCCGTCTGGGCCTCAAGCTTGGGAACCACGACGATGTCGCCCGCAGCGGCGGACTGGACGTCGGTGGTCTCCTTGCCGCACATGAGGTAGAGGTGGCCCAGGCGCTCGGACTTGCGCGTGCGGGCGTTGGTGAGCTCCAGGCCTGGAGTCAGCGTGCCGGCCAGCACCTTGAGGAAGGACAGGCGGCCGTTCTGCGGGTCGTTGAGGGACTTGAAGGCAAAGGCGACGGGGCGGTCGTCATCGGGAGAGATGTCAAGCTGCTCGCCGTTGACCAGCGGGATGCGGCCGAAGTCGGCCATGGTGGGGAACCATGCCACGACGGCGTCCATGAAGGAGATGACGCCTTCCTCGCGCACGCAGGAGCCGGCAAAGACCGGCACAAAGATGCGTTCGGCAATGGCCTTGGCAAGAAGCCCCTCGAGCTCGTCCTGGGTGATCTCCTCGCCCTCCAGGTACTTCATCATGATCTCGTCGTCAGCCTCGGCCACAAGGTCGGTGAGCTGGGCACGGGCGTCATCGGCGGCGGCGCGGAACTCGTCGGGGATGTCCGTCACCACGGGCTTGCCGCCCTCGAGGTGGCGGGCCTTCATGTGGACGACGTCGATGACGCCGGAGAAGGCGTCGCCAGAGCCCATGGGGATGGTCACGGCGCCGAGCTTGGTGCCAAAGCGCTCCTGGAGCGTGGCGAAGGCCAGGTCATAGTCTGCGTCGGCGCGGTCCACGCGGTTGATGAACAGCGCGCGAGACAGCGAGAGGTTCTCGGCGGCGTACCACAGGCGCGTGGTGATGGTGCCCGGGCCGCTGGCCGCGTCGACCACGAAGAGGGCGGTCTCGCAGGCGCTCATGGCGGCGTAGGCATCGCCGACAAAGTCCGGGTAGCACGGGGCGTCCAGGACGTTGATGCGGGTGCCCTCCCACTCGACGGGGGCTATTGCCGTTGAGATTGAGAAGCCGCGCTCCCCCTCCTCGCCGTCGTAGTCCAGCGTGGGCTTTGTGCCGGCGTGGCCTCCCAGGCGGGTGGTGCGGCCCGTCAGGTGAAGCATGGCCTCGGCCAGCATGGTCTTGCCCACGCCGCCTTGGCCCACAAGGACCACGTTCTTGACCTTCTCGGTACCCTTTGCTGCCATGATGCCTCCCTCGTCGGAGTCTCTATGAAGCGTTGCAGCAACCATACCCACGCGCGGGCCAACGGTTGCGCACGCATCGGGCAGCGCGGGAGAAGTGCGTGCGGACGGTAAGGCCCCCGGCGCGGGCGGCAGCGCAGCGGCGGACTTCGCGCCACGAAAAAGGCCGCGGGCCCGGATGGGCTCGCGGCCAGAGTCGCTGGTGCGAGGCGCTTCTCGCCTGGCGGTGGAGCTACTCCTGGAGGGCCTTCTCGGCCTCGGCGTCGTGCTCGGCGATGAGCTTGGCCTTCTCGGCGATGGTGCCGTCAGAGAGCTCGTCGGCGTAGATCTTCTTGCCGGTGGGGTGCTGCTCGAGCCAGAGTTCCTCGGCGCGCTGCTCCCAGCTCTTGGCGTAGACCGAGGTGCGGGCGCAGAGGTGGTCGACGTCCTCGGGCGTGACGTACTCGGTGCACTGGGCGTCGGACTCGTGGACGATCTCGGGCAGGATCTCCGGGTTCTCAAGCATGGGGCAGGGGCGCAGCATGTTGTCATTCCAAGGGTAGTGCTTGCGGTAGGCCTGGAAGATGGGCTGCTGCAGGCACTCCAGCAGGGACTTCTCCTTGATGTTGGCGTTGGAGTAGTGGATGAAGACGCAGGGCTCCACGTCGCCGCGGGCGTTGATGTGGCAGAACACGCGGCCGCCGGCGATGCAGCCGCCCACGTACTCGCCGTCGTTCTGGAAGTCCATGGCAAAGATGGGCTTGCCGCCGGTCACGCCACGGACCTCGCGGATGCGGCGCAGCATGTACTCGCGCTGCTCGACGCTGGGGCAGAGATCGACCGTGGCGCCCTCGCCGACGGGCATGTAGTGGAAGTACCAGGCCCAGCGGCAGCCCTTGGAGATGATGGTGTCAAAGTACTCGTCGGAGCTGACCATCTCGGTGTTGGCACGGGTGTATGCCGTGGAGGTGCCGAAGAGCAGACCGTTCTCGCGCATGAGGTCGAAGGCGGCCATGACCTCCTTGTAGGAGCCGTCGCCGCGGCGGCCGTCGTTGGAGTCCTCGGTGCCCTCGAGCGAGACGCTGAAGACGATGTTGCCCACGCGCTTGACATCGTCGCAGAACGCCTGGTCAATGAGGGAGGCGTTGGTGAAGATGTTGAAGAGACAGTCGTTGTGGGCCTCGGCCAGGCGCACGACGTCCTTCTTGCGGACGAGGGGCTCGCCGCCGGTGAGCATGTAGAGGTGGCAGCCCAGCTCGGAGCCCTCGGTCACCAGGCGGTCCATCTCCTCGTAGGTGAGGTTGAGCCTGTTGCCGTAGTCGGCGGCCCAGCAGCCCACGCAGTGCTTGTTGCAGGCGCTCGTCGGGTCAAACAGGATGATCCACGGCACGTTGCACTGGTACTTCTCGGCGCTGGCGGTGGTGTTGCGCAGGCCACGGAAGGCGGCCTCGTAGGCACCGTTCAGGATGGACGTCTTGAGCACGTGGTGATCGGTGTTGTCGATGACGTCCCAGAGGAACTGCTCCCACTTAGAGCCCGGGTACAGGCCGTTGCGAACGCCGCGAATGGCGCCGGGGGCGGTGTCCTTCAGCAGGTTGCCGGCCATGTCCAGGAGCTTGTCGAGATTCTTCTCGCGGTCGGGGCCGCTGGCCGCCTTGATGATCTGGTCAAGCGCCAGGCCAAACGCCGCGCGCTCCGCCTTGTGGGCAATCTTGGACTGCATGTGCGTTCCTCTCCAATCACGGGTCCCCTGCCGTCAGGTTCGGCATTTTTGAACCTGTTTCAATAACGGCACGATGTTATTCCTTATTCCCTTTTTCAACAATTATTTTTGTCTTGGAGTCAAAATTTCTGACGCTCCGACGAGAATAGATTTCGTACGGTCATTGCCTGGAGGCGCGTGCGGCACCCGCGTCCATGTATGCTTGAACGCACGACGTCAACGAGGGGATTCACATGGGCTTTCGCACCTACACATGCAAGATCGCGCGCAACTGCGGAGGCTGCGAGTGGCTGAGCGTGCCCTACCCCATCCAGCTGCGGCGCAAGCAGGAAGAGGTCGAGTCCCTCCTGGGAGAGATGGCCTCCGACTGCGGAGCACGCATCGAGAAGATACGCGGCGTCGAGGGCGAGCCCTTGGCCTATCGCCACAAGGCCGCCACGCCCTTTGCCCCCGCCGGACACGGCCACATCCGCTGCGGTTTCTACGCCGCCGGCTCACACCGCATCATCTCCTGCGAGAAGTGCCTGGTCGAGGACCCCCGCGCCCGCAAGATCCTCAACGGCGTGGCCCGCGTTGCCGAGCGCCTGCACATTCCCGCCTATGAGGAGGACCGCGGCATCGGCGTCCTTCGCCACGCGGTGGTGCGCTGCGGCTACGCAACCGACGACGTGCTGCTCACGCTGGTGACCAACGTGCCCGAACTGCGCGGGCCCGACCGCGTGGTGGCCGCCTTGCGCGAGGAGTGCCCCGAGGTCACGAGCATCGTCCAGAACGTCAACACGCGCAGGACCAACGCCATTCTCGGCAAGCAGAACCGGACCCTGTGGGGCACCGGCGTCATGCACGACAAGCTGCTTGGCTGCACCTTTGAGATTGGCCCCTCGAGCTTCTACCAGACCAACCCCGAGCAGACCGAGGTCCTCTACCAGCTGGCCCTTGACGCAGCGGACCTCGAGGGCGGCATGAGCGTGCTGGACGCCTACTGCGGAACGGGCACCATCGGAATCTGCGCCGCTGCCGCAAACAGCGGCGTCGAGGTCACGGGGGTCGAGCGTGTGGCCAGCGCCGTCAGGTGCGCCGAGCGAAACGCGCGGGCAAACGGCGTTGCCGAGCGCTGTGACTTTGTGGCGGCCGACGCCACCGAGTGGATGTCCCGCAAGGCAGGCGAGAGGCACTTTGACGTGGTGCTCATGGATCCGCCTCGCGCAGGCAGCACGCCCGAGTTTCTCCACGGAGTGGCTGACCTGGCCCCCGAGCGCGTGGTCTACGTCAGCTGCAACGTCCAGACTCAGGCCCGCGACCTCGAGATTCTTCTTGGCCGCGGCTACACGCTGCGCAGCGTGACACCCGTGGACATGTTCCCCCACACCGAGCACGTTGAATCCGTGGCCACGCTGCGCCGAACCCGCAGGTAGGAAGTCTAACCTCGCGTTGGCACAGTGCGAGGCCACATTCGCGCGCTCGTGGACATGATTCTGGCCGGCTGGGCCTCACGCGGGCCCTCGCACCTTAACCTGCAGGCCTCCGGCGAGCCGCTTGCCACCCAAACCCCGCAAGCGCTGCACAGAACTCGCCTTAGTGCGAGTCTTGTGGCGTCGGCTGCATCAAACCCCGCTTAGTGCGAGTGGCCTTTCGGCCCTTTCATAAGTCTGGCAGCAACTTTATGCAATGGCAGCCGTCGTCAACAGTCCTTTCATACGCAAAAAATACATTACATTTCTTATATTGTCTCCAATCGCCAAAACAGGACTCGCACTAAGCGGGGTTCAGCACACGCGCTACGTTTTGACTCGCACTAAGCGCAGTTCTATGCCAGGAAACGGTGGCACGGCCCGATCGAGCGAATGACTCAGCGGAATCGTCGCGCTATTACCCAATTTCAACTATGGGATAAGAAGGAAGAGGGACAATTTCTTGACCGTCGGATCATTCGGGTCCCAATCCATCGGGAAGCAGGCAAACCTGCGAAAAGCACTCAGAGTCCTCAAGCTATCCGGACCGTCCTTCCGTTGCATGCGAAGCGACGTTGAGCTCTTTATACTCGCTAACACTGCATGGAAGAAGCAGCCTAAGGCTGCTTCCCGCCTCAGCCGGTTCAATTTTGGCCCGCATTGAAACCGCCTCTACCCGACGGCCACGAGCCAACACAATCGGCTTCATCCCTCAGAACGAACCGTCAAGGAAAAAGTCTTTCGCTTGGATGATTCTGATGCCTTCCGCATCCGCTTCGTACCTTCCCTGGCGAACGATAACGCACTTCTCGTACGCGTCTCGAATTGAACGCAGCGGCCCAAGCTCTCGCTCCCGCGTCTTGTCCGACATCATCTCGTCCGTGACCTGAAGGTAAACGGTCCTCCCATCCTTAACCGCAACAAAGTCAACCTCTTTGTCGTAGAGCTTGCCAACATGAACTCGCCACCCCATATAGAGCAGCTGCAAATAGACCGCGTTCTCAAATAGCCGTCCCATATCGGTTGATCTGTATCCGCCCAAATAAGACCTGATGCCAAGATCAACGATGTATTCCTTGGGATTTGTTCTCAGTATTTCCTTGCCGTGAAGGTCATAGCGGTCCGCCTTGTAATACAGATATGCTTCATTGAGCGCCCTAACATAGGAGTCGACGGTCTTGTTTGTCGTCTTCGACCCTGCTGACGTCAGCGAATCGGCTATCCGCTTCATAGAAAGACAGTTTCCGATATTGTCACCGAGAAACGCAGCCACCTTTTCGAGAAGCGCGGCATCCATCACCTTGCTTTGCCCAAGGCTCCTCTCCCTGTTAAGCACGTCCCTCGTCACCACGGCGTCATAGAGACCCGCGGCGTAGATGGAGTGGGCCTCTTGCGTTAGGTCCAAAGAGGCAATCGCGGGCATGCCGCCATAAGTCAGATAGCGCTCGAGAATATCGTCGAACAGGACAACGCTTCCATCTGGAGCTATGGCCGCAGAAGATGCACCGAACGACAAGCCACAAAACTCAAGGTACTCGCCCAGCATGAGGGGCAGCATCTTAATCTCAACGTATCGTCCTGACAAATAAGTTGAAAGCTCGCTCGAAAGTAGATACGCATTTGATCCTGTAAGGTAGATATCACAGTCGAAATCAACCCTCATGGCATTTACGGCGAGCTGCCAGCCATCTATACGCTGGGGCTCGTCAAGGAAGATGTACGTTTTACCGTTGGGAGATAGCCTCTCTCGAAAGTAGGCATACAAGTCCTCTTTAGTTGCGACGGGACACGCCATGCTCTCGAGATTGAGCGAAACGAAAGCTCGGCCTTCCACATCTTCCGACTCGATTTTTCCTCGCACAAGGGCCAGTAGGCTCGATTTGCCGCAACGACGAACGCCCGTAATCACCTTGATGAGATCCGTATCGCGGAACATGAGCGCACGGTCCAAGTAAGTTGCACGGCTCACAAGACGAGGCTTCGCCATATCTGCTCCCAAAACTTAAATCAGATTTGTTTTTTGGGAGTATAGCATGGTAACCAGTTAGCTTTCCAATCCGACCGCGTTGCCGATGCAAGTAAGCACCGTAGCAGCCGCGCCATTCTCCCTGCCTCGTGCGGGACGTGGCAACAAGACACCCATATGACATGTTGCAGCGTGTGTCGGAGCCGGGACGCCAACGCAAAAAAGCGGCCAGGTTATCTGACCTGGCCGCCCAAGACTCGCCGATCGACTCGCTATGCCCTAACGTGGAAGCTCCTCCCGAGCTCCTCCGCGAAGAGGCCCCTCAACCGCTCCGCATCGTCACCAACCACGTCCTTCGGAAGGGCTAGGTACTTGTCCGCGTCGCGATAGATCAAGAACATGTCGCGAGTCTCAAAGACCGCCATGATCTGGCTCCACTCAAGCTTCTCGGAATCGGCGTTGCCGGAGATACGGAACTTGAGCCAGTCGTCGCTGATGGAGACGGTCCGCAAGGCCACATCAGTAGCCTCATCGCGATAGCGCCGCGTGGCTTGCTCGCAGGCAAAGCAGCACAGCGGCAGCGCGATAAGACACACGATGTAGCACATCTGCAAACGGCGGCGTCGAGGTCACGGGGGTCGAGCGTGTGGCCAGCGCCGTCAGGTGCGCCGA
>ERZ1034920.464-NODE-464-length-32363-cov-6.669927_pt1 | contig 32363 bp, 27 predicted proteins | sample MGYA00520688_ERZ1034920 | MGnify/ENA primary metagenome ERZ1034920 (study PRJEB33766, sample SAMN09781785) | gut metagenome | biome: gut microbiome | host: Homo sapiens | place: Madagascar | study: EMG produced TPA metagenomics assembly of the PRJNA485056 data set...
ATATAATATTGACACATGATGATTCTGTTACTATAATGTGATTGTAGGAGATGGAGACATGAGAAAAAAAGTAGATGATCCACGTCTGATGATCAAGGTATGTGATCTGTATTATAATCAGAATGCCAGCAGACAGGAGATCGGGCAGGAACTGGGACTTTCCAGACCGACGATTGCAAGGCTTTTGGATTCGGCAAGAGAACAGGGACTTGTCCGCATTGAAATTCCGGATCTGGATACCATAGCTTACTGGGAACTGGAGAAAAAACTGGAAGAAAAGTACGGCCTTAGACAAGTACTGGTGGTAGATGGCAGTGATGACAAAGATACACTGGAGAGTGCGCTTGGAAGTTCGGCAGCCAGATATCTGCAGTATGTGATCAAGGATGACAGTATTGTAGGTGTATCGATGGGATCCACCCTTCACCACATGGTATCGGCATTACAGAAGGCTCCGGCAGAGCGGGTAACTTACGTGCCATTAGTAGGCGGCATGGGAAGACTTCGGATGGAACTTCATGCCAACAGTCTGGCGGAGAAGATGTCAAGGTTGGGAGATGGAACATTTATCCCATTGCACGCACCGGCGAGAGTATCCAGTACACTGGTGCGGGATGAGCTGATGAAGGAAGAAAGCGTGCAGGATGCAGTGAAGCTGATGAACCGGATTGATGTGGCACTGGTGGGAATCGGTTATCCGAATGAACATTCTGCGATCAAGGCGACAGGTTATTATAAGGAAAATGAGATAGAGTCGCTAGTGTCGAGAAAGGCTGCCGGAGAGCTGTGTATGCAGTTCTATGATATCGAAGGCCATACTGGGCCGTATGCATCGGATAATGCTGTGATCGGCATGGATATTCACCGGCTATGTAAAGTGCCCTGTTCCGTTGGTATTGCCGGAGGAAAAGAGAAGTTGTCGGCAATTCAGGGTGCGATCAATGGAAAATATATCAATGTGTTAATAACAGATACGGAGTGCGCCAGAGCACTGTTATCTGATGAGGAGGAAGAATAAGATGAATGAGATTCTGAACATGACGATCAATGAGATGCCGCAGACAGAGTTTGACTGTTCCTGTGGACGCCATCATAATTTCAGTGTCCACGATATGTCTATCCGCAAGGGAGCAATCGAGGATCTTCCAAAGATGGCGGAACCATTTAAAGATGGCAAGATTCTGGTAGTGTATGATAATCATACATATGAAGTGGCAGGAAGAAAGGCAGTACAGCTTCTGAAAGACAATGGTTTCAACATCAAAGAACTGATGTTTGATACCGGAGACGATATTCTGATCCCGGATGAGAAGACGCTTGGACGTATTCTGCAGGAGCAGGATCTGGATACAAAGCTGATGATTGCAGTAGGATCCGGTGTTATCAATGATTCGGTCAAATTTGTGACATCCCGTACCGGACTTCCTTATATTATTGTGGCAACAGCGCCATCTATGGACGGATACGTGGCAGACGGAGCACCAATCGTATCTCATGGATATAAGTATTCCCCGGTTGCACATCTGACTTATGGATTGATCGGAGATACAGACATTCTTCAGACTGCACCACAGGATCTGATCCAGGCTGGTTATGGTGATGTGGTTGGTAAGATTACGGCAATCACAGACTGGGATCTGTCTGTAAAGGCAAATGGAGATTACCGTTGCGATACCTGTGTGACATTGGTGAAAAGAGCGTTAGATAAGTGCTTTGACAAAGCAGAAGGCTTAAAGAGCAGAGATGCAGAATCACTTGGAGCACTTCTGGAAGCACTGACACTGACGGGAGTGGCAATGGCACTGGTTAATATTTCTCGTCCGGCATCCGGAGCAGAGCATATGCTGTCACACTTCTGGGAAATGGATTATATTGCGAGAGGTTTGAACCCGAACCATCATGGTATTCAGGTTGGCGTGGCAACTCCTGTAATCGCAAGATTTTATGAAGAATTGGCAGACATTCTTCCGGAAGGAACCGGAGAACTGTGTCCGCCCCATGAAGAGATTGAGGCATTGCTTGCCAAAGGAGGAGCACCGATCAGCCCGAAGGAGATCGGCATCAGCAGAGAGTTATTCCACGAAAGTCTGATGAAGGGATATACGGTCAGACCAAGATATTCCGTACTGCAGTTTGCAAAGGATAAGGGAAGACTGGAACAGATTGCAGACAAGATTACAGAAGAGATCTATGGTTAAGAGGTGTAGTATGCTGAGTAAAGAAGAAGCCTTAAAAGGTGTGAAATTATTTGTACTGGATATGGATGGAACCGTCTATCTGGGAGATCAGCTGATCGAGGGATCGCTGGATTTTATCCGTCAGGTAGAAGCGTCCGATGATATGGACTTTGTGTTTTTTACCAATAATGCATCTAAGGTGCCATCCGTATATGTCGAGAAGCTTCATAAGATGGGATTGGATGTGGATGAAAACAAGGTCATCACAGCAGGTGATGTGTGTGCAGAGTTCCTGAAAGTAAATTATCCGGGAGCAAGAGTGTATCTGAATGGTACACCGGTTCTGGAAGAGAACTGGAAAGAAAAGGGAATCCAGTTAGTGGAAGAAGACCCGGACGTGGCTGTACAGAGTTTTGATACGACACTGACTTACCACAAACTGGACAGAATTTGTCACTATGTAAGAAATGGTGTGCCATTTATTGCAACACATATGGATACGAACTGCCCGACCGAGTATGGATTTATGCCGGATTGTGGCGCAATGTGCAGTCTGATCACAGATTCTACCGGAGTGAAGCCGAGATTCCTTGGCAAGCCTTGGAAAGAAACGGTCGATATGGTAGCCGAGATTACCGGATATCAGCCATCTGAGATGGCATTTGTTGGTGACAGACTTTACACAGATGTGGCAACCGGTGTTAATAATGGAGCGAAAGGCTTCCTGGTACTGACCGGAGAGGCAGATATGCAGACGGTGGTAGAATCGGATGTAGAACCGACCTGCATTTACGAATCACTGAAAGAAATGAAAACATATTTATAATGCCAGAGTAAGGTAATGATATATAAGGAGGACGAAACTTATGAAAATCGCATTTGGATGTGACCCTAACGCAACAGAATTTAAACTTCAGTTAATGGACTATGTAAAAGGACTGGGACATGAAGTAGCAGATTTCGGAAGTGATGATCCGATTTATGCGAACACAGCTATTGAAGTTGCACAGGCAGTTGCCGGTGGTAAATACGACAGAGGTATCGTAGTATGTGGAACCGGAATCGGAGTATCAATTGCAGCTAACAAAGTAAAAGGTGCTTACGCAGCATGTATTCATGATGTGTATCAGGCACAGCGTGCGGAGCTTTCTAACCATGCCAATATTATCACTATGGGATCACAGGTTATTGGAATCCAGCTTGCAAAAGAACTGGTAAAAGAGTATCTGTCTGTAGAATGGGATCCAAACTGCAGATCTGTGGACAAGGTTCAGAGAATCATTGATTTTGAAAATGAACAGTAAAAATATATCAGATGGGAGTCAATTCCCCATCTGATATAGCCTCCGGCAGGATTGCAGAGGTGCGCAGTAGAAGTATGTCATGCAATTGCATGACGCGCACCTCGCAGCAAGAATGCCGAGGCATTCTTGAAAATAGGAGAGTCGGGGATTTTAAAGTCTCTGACTCTTTTTTGACATTTTTCATAAAGATATGTAATATGATATTAATAAGATCCCAAAGCGGGAATGCGTGCAGAGAAATGAAGGAGGTAACCGGTATGATGATTCGTGAACAGCTTGAATTGCGTGAAACAGAGATATTAAGTCCCTATGCGAGTTTCAGCAGAGAGTCCAGAGGACGGGAACGTGAGGAAGAAGAATGTGATATCCGTCCGGTGTTTCAACGGGATCGTGACCGGATCCTTCACAGCAAGGCATTTCGCAGGCTGAGACAGAAGACGCAGGTGTTTTTACAGCCTATGGGAGATCATTATCGGACGAGACTTACCCATACGCTGGAGGTGTCACAGAATGCAAGAACGATTGCCAAGGCACTCAGACTGAATGAAGATCTGGTAGAAGCGATTGCGCTTGGACATGATCTTGGTCATACACCGTTTGGCCATGCCGGAGAGCGGGCTTTGAATGAGGTGTGTGAATTGGGGTTCAAGCACAATGAGCAGAGTGTACGTGTAGTCGAAGTGCTGGAAAAGCAGGGGAAGGGACTGAATCTCACCTGGGAAGTGAGGGATGGAATCCGCAATCACAAGTCCAGCGGACATCCGGCAACATTGGAAGGGAAGCTGGTGCAGTTATCGGACAAGATTGCTTATATCAATCATGATATTGATGATGCTGTACGGGGCGGCATTTTAAAAGAGGAGGATCTGCCTTCAGAATATACCGACATATTGGGACATTCCAGCAAAGCCAGGCTGAATCGCATGGTGCATGATGTGATTACGCAGAGTATGGATCGTCCGGAGATCCATATGTCGGATGAGGTGTGGAAAGCCATGCGTGGGTTGAGACAGTATCTGTTTGAGCATGTATACCTGAATCCGGTGGCAAAGGGAGAAGAGGCGAAAGTGATGCATATGATTACGAATCTCTATCATATCTATATGGAAAAACCGGAACTCATGCCAGAACAATTTTTTAATATGCTGCAAAATGGCACCGCGTCAAGAGAACAGATAGCGTGTGATTATATCGCAGGTATGACAGATTCCTACGCCGTTCATACATTTGAGGAATATTTTATTCCGAAATGTTGGAAAAATTAAAGGAAATCAGAAAGTTCTGTCGAATTTATATAAATAGGGAGTATTTTGAATATCCCCAAAGACTAGAAAAGAGGATGCAGCAGATTTATGTATTATCCCGAAGAATTAATAGAGGAAGTACGACAGAAGAATGATATCGTGGATGTGCTGTCCGGCTATGTGAAGCTTCAGAAAAAGGGAAGTTCTTATTTTGGACTATGTCCATTTCATAATGAGAAGTCCCCATCTTTTTCAGTCAGCAGACAGAAGCAGATGTACTACTGTTTTGGGTGCGGAGCCGGAGGAAATGTATTTACATTTCTGATGGAATATGAGAATTATTCGTTTCCGGAAGCGGTTAAGGTACTGGCGGACCGGGCGGGAGTAGACCTGCCAGAGATCGAGTATTCTAAGGAGGCCAGAGAACGGGCTGACCTGAAGAGTACACTACTTGAGATCAATAAGTTAGCGGCCAAGTATTTTTACGCGCAGCTTAAGACAGAACAGGGCAGAACAGCATATACATATCTGAAGAAGCGGGAACTGAGTGACGAGACGATCGTGGCATTTGGACTGGGCTATTCTAACAAGTACAGTGACGATCTGTACCGCTATCTGAAAACCAAGGGCTATACGGATGAGGTACTGATGCAGGCAGGACTCATTTCCATGGACGAGCGTCACGGACCGTATGACAAGTTCTGGAATCGTGTTATGTTTCCGATCATGGATGCCAATAACCGGGTGATCGGTTTTGGTGGACGCGTGATGGGAGATGGCAAGCCCAAATATCTGAATTCACCGGAGACACCGATTTTTGATAAGAGTCGGAATCTCTATGGACTTCACAGGGCAAGAAGTTCCAGAAAACCGTATTTCATACTATGTGAGGGTTATATGGATGTGATTGCCCTGCATCAGGCAGGCTTTACCAATGCAGTCGCATCACTGGGAACGGCACTTACGCCGGGACATGCATCACTGATCAAGCGGTATGTGAATGAAGTATACCTGACTTATGACAGTGATGAAGCAGGAACAAAGGCAGCGCTGAGAGCAATGCCGATTTTGCGGAATGTGGGGATTACGGCAAAAGTAATCCGCATGGATCCATACAAGGATCCGGATGAATTTATCAAGAATCTGGGGACGGAAGCATTTGAGGAACGGATTCAGAAAGCACGCAATGCATTTATGTTTGGACTGGAGATGCTGGAGCGGGATTACGATCTGAATACACCGGAAGGAAAGACCGGATTTATGCACGAGGCGGCGAAGAGACTGGCGGTATTCGATGAAGAGATCGAACGCAGTAATTATATAGAAGCAGTTGCAAAGGCATACCGGGTTAATGTGGACGAGTTGAGGAAGTTGGTGGTGCGGACGGCAGTACAGACAGGACTTGCAAAGCCTGTGGAGAAGCCGAGAACCACGAGAAGCCGTGAAAAAGAGGCGGACGACGGTATTTTGAAGTCACAGAGAATCCTGCTGACATGGATGATCGATGATGCGAATGTCTTACAGCAGATCCGGAGAGTGATCCGGTCAGATGATTTCACCGAGCCACTTTACCGGACGGTAGCAGAACTTCTGTATCAGCAGATGGATGAAGGCTCAGTGAATCCGGCACAGATTATGAATCATTTTTCAGATGAAGAGGAACACCGCAAAGTGGCAGAATTGTTCCATACAAAGATTAGAGAATTAACCACCAGGGAAGAGCAGGAAAAAGCATTGAATGAGACCGTGCGTCGTGTTAAGCAGAACAGTCTGGATGAGATGGCGAGGAGACTGGAGCCGACAGACATTGCGGGACTCCAGAAACTGATGGAGGATAAGCGGGCACTTCAGGATGCAAAGGGACTGCATATTTCCATAATTTAAGGATAAAATATAAACAAGCAGTGAGAGGATGGACATTACATGGAAGAGAACATTGTAAAATTTGAGGAAAAGCTGAAAGAACTGGTAGCTCTTGGAAAAAAGAAAAAGAGTGTCCTTGAGATTCAGGAGATCAATGACTTTTTCTCAGATATGGAGCTTAGCCCAGAACAGATGGAGCAGGTATTTGAATATCTGGAAGCGAAGGGGATTGATGTGCTCCGAATCAATTCAGATACAGATGACGATGATGATATGGAAGTTATATTGTCAGATGAAGACGAAGTAGATATGGAAAAGATCGACCTGTCTGTTCCGGATGGAATCAGTATCGAAGATCCGGTACGTATGTATCTGAAAGAGATTGGTAAAGTGCCACTTTTGTCTGCAGAGGAAGAAGTTGAGCTGGCAAAGCGTATGGCAGAAGGCGATGAAGAAGCTAAGAAGCGTCTGGCGGAGGCGAACCTTCGTCTGGTAGTCAGTATTGCAAAGCGTTATGTGGGACGAGGTATGCTGTTTTTGGATCTGATCCAGGAAGGTAACCTGGGACTGATTAAGGCGGTTGAAAAATTTGATTATCAGAAGGGATTCAAGTTCAGTACTTATGCAACATGGTGGATTCGTCAGGCTATTACAAGAGCAATTGCGGATCAGGCAAGAACGATCCGTATTCCGGTGCATATGGTTGAGACAATTAACAAACTGATTCGTGTGTCCAGACAGTTGCTTCAGGAATTAGGACGTGAACCTACCCCGGAAGAAATTGCGGAAGAGCTGGACATGCCGGTAGAGCGTGTACGTGAGATTCTGAAGATTTCACAGGAACCGGTGTCTCTGGAGACACCAATCGGTGAAGAGGAAGACAGCCACCTGGGTGATTTTATTCAGGATGACAATGTTCCGGTACCGGCAGAGGCAGCAGCAGCGACATTGCTGAAAGAGCAGCTGGATGAAGTGTTGGATACTCTGACAGAGAGAGAACAGAAGGTACTCCGTCTTCGTTTCGGTATGAATGATGGTCGTGCACGAACTCTGGAAGAAGTTGGTAAGGAGTTTGACGTTACCAGAGAGCGTATTCGTCAGATCGAGGCGAAGGCACTTCGCAAGCTTCGTCATCCGAGCCGCAGTAGAAAACTGAGAGATTATCTTGAATAAGAAAGAGGCGCCTATGGAACTATCAAAAAGACTGAAAGCTGTTGCCGGTCTTGTGACAGAGGGCGCCTCTGTTGCTGATATCGGAACAGATCATGGTTACGTACCAATTTGGCTGATCCAGTCGGGAAAGGCATCCAGAGTGATTGCGATGGATGTAAATGAAGGCCCGCTGGAGAGAGCCAGAGGACATATCCGGTCAAAGAGACTGGAGAATGTGATATTTACCAGGAAATCAGATGGACTGCAGGCATTGCATACGGGAGAAGCAGACACGATGATCGCAGCCGGAATGGGCGGTGGTCTGGTGATAAGGATTCTGGAGGATTCACCGGAGATTACAGCAGATCTGAAAGAATTTATCCTGCAGCCACAGTCAGAAATCCACAAGGTCAGAGAATATCTGAACCGGCATGGTTACCGGAGTGTGGAGGAAGATATGGTAGAAGAGGATGGCAAGTACTATCCGATGATGAAACTGGTGCATGGAGGAGAAGCACCATATTCACAGGAAGAACTGTATTATGGACGATTGCTCCTGAAGAAAAAGAATCCGGTATTATATCGGTTTCTTCAGAGAGAACATACTTTAAAGAAAAGGATCGCTGACAGACTGGCAGATCAGACGGGAAAAGGAGCAGAGAGCAGACGGAAAGAACTTCAAGACGAACTGGAACGGATTGAACATGCAATTGCTTCTTATGAGATGTAATGAAATGAGGTGATACAGATGTTGTGTCAGGAAATTATAAAAACACTGGAGGCACGTTATCCTGGAAGCTGTGCGATGGACTGGGATAATGTAGGACTTCTTGTGGGAAGAAGGAAAAAAGAAGTACATCGCATTTATGTGGCAGTGGATGCAACGGATGAAGTAATCGAGGCAGCGATAGACGTACAGGCAGATATGCTTGTAACACATCATCCAATGATATTTTCCGGAATGAAGCGGATTACGGAGGATGATTTCATCGGTAGAAGAGTGCTGCGCCTGATTCAGAATGATATGGCGTATTATGCGATGCATACGAATTATGATGTGATGGGAATGGCAGAACTGTCAGGCGAAGTATTGGGGCTTAAAGGTGCAGAAGTGCTGGATGTAACCTGTGCTGAGAGTCCATTAGACGGTAGCCCACAGGGAATCGGTCGTGTGGCAGATCTAGAAGATCCGATCCGTCTACAGGAATGCTGTGAACTGGTGAAAGCAAAATATGAACTGGAAGCAGTAAAAGTATTCGGAGATCCGTCGGCAGAAATCGGTCGTGTGGCAATCTCTCCGGGAGCCGGCAAGAGTATGGTATCGGCAGCATTGGCGGCGCATGCAGATGTGCTGATTACAGGGGATATTGACCATCACACCGGAATTGATGCAGTGGCACAGGGACTTATGATCATTGATGGTGGTCATTATGGAATTGAAAAAATCTTTGTACCGGATGTGGCAGCGTTTCTTCGGGAGCAATGTCATACCGTTGATGTGGTAGAAGCACCCGTATGTAATCCATTTCAGATTGTATAAGGCAGAAAGGGGTGAGGGATATGGCACAGGAAATGGTCAATGTTCAGATTGGTGAAGAGATATATCAGTACGAGAAAGGTACAACGTATCGTGAGATTGCGTTAGCTCATCAGAAGGATTATGATAATGACATTGTGCTGGTATTTGTCAATAAGAAGCTTCAGGAATTGAGAAAAACATTAAAGGCAGATTGCGAGATGCAGTTTGTTACAACAGGGGATCAGATTGGATATGCAACTTACAAGCGCAGTATGAATCTCTTGTTAGTAAAGGCAATCTATGATGTGTGTGATCACGCTCCTGAGACGAAAGTGAGGATACATTTCTCGGTTAGTGATGGGCTGTACTGCACAGTGGAAGGCGCCGTGGTAAATACTGTGTTTTTAGATAAGGTCAAAGTACGGATGCAGGAAATGATCCGGAGGGATATTCCGATCAACAAACGGACGGTCGACACCGATGATGCAGTTGCATTGTTCCGTCAATATGGTATGGAAGATAAGGAGAGACTGTTTGCATATCGGAGAGTATCAAAAGTAAATCTTTACAGTATCAATGAGTTTGAAGATTACTTTTACGGATATATGGTGCCGAGTGCCGGATATTTGAGATGGTTCGAATTGTATCCATATGAGGCGGGATTTGTTATTCAGATGCCGACAAAACAGGCACCAAAAGTGGTGCGTCCATTCCGCCCGGCCGAGAAGTTGTTCCATGTCCAGAAAGAATCTGTACACTGGGGAGATATGCAGAATATTGAGACGGTTGGTGCACTGAATGATGTGATCGTAAAAGATGGACCGGGAGAAATGATCCTGGTGCAGGAAGCGTTACAGGAAAAGAAGATTGCGGATATTGCGGCACAGATTGCGGCCGATCCGAAGGTCAAATTTATCCTGATCGCAGGACCGTCATCTTCCGGTAAGACAACATTTTCCCATCGTCTGTCCGTACAGCTTAAGGTAAATGGCATGGTGCCGCATCCGATCTCTGTAGATAATTTCTTTGTAGAACGAGAAGATACACCGAGAGATGCGGACGGAAAGTATGATTTCGAGAGTCTTCAGACGGTAGATGTCAAGCTGTTTCATGACTGTATGCTCCGACTGCTGAATGGAGAAGAAGTAGTGCTTCCGACCTTTAATTTTAAGACAGGACATAAGGAATACATTTCTAAGCCAAAGAAGATGGGGGTAAACGATGTGCTGGTAATTGAAGGTATTCACTGCCTGAATCCAAAAATGACAGCAGGGCTGCCGGATGAGAATAAATTTAAGATTTATATCAGTGCGTTGACACAGCTGAATATTGATGAGCATAATCGAATTCCGACTACTGACGGCAGACTGATTCGCCGGATCGTACGGGATGCCAGAACCAGAGGCACATCGGCGAAGAATACGATCGCTATGTGGCAGTCAGTACGCCGGGGTGAAGAGAATAACATCTTCCCATATCAGGAAGAAGCAGATGTAATGTTTAACTCATCACTGATCTATGAACTGGCGGTATTGAAAGAATATGTAGAACCTCTGCTGTTTGGAATCGAGCATGACTGCCCGGAATATCCGGAAGTGAAGCGATTGCTGAAATTTCTGGATTATTTTGTGGGAATTGGCAGCGAAAGAGTGCCGGCCAATTCGCTGTTAAGGGAATTTGTAGGCGGAGGATGTTTCCAGTTGTAAAAATACAGAATATACCGATGTATATGCCATTATAAAAAAGGACAGTATACAGAACTTTCGTTTAAAGTTCTGTATACTGTCCTTTTGAATTATCAATTCTTATTATAAAACTCCGCAATCTTATCCATCCGTGCTGACATATTCTGGAAGAGCATATCCACCAGCGTAATGGCTGTCATGGATTCTACGACAACTACGGCGCGTGGTACAATGACCGGATCGTGGCGACCGTGAATTGTGAGTGACAGTGGATTACCATCCTTGTCTACGGTATCCTGAGGCTGTGAGATGGATGGTGTAGGCTTGATCGCTGCCCGGAGAATGATGGTGCTACCATCGCTCATACCACCCAGCACACCGCCGGAATGATTGGTTTCTTTATAAATGCCATCGGTATTGGAAGCGAAGGCATCGTTATTCTGACTTCCGGAGGCTTTGGCTGCCTGGAATCCGTCACCAATCTCAAAGCCTTTGACAGCACCGATAGACATCATAGCTTTGGCGAGGTTGGCGTCCAGCTTTTCAAAGACTGTTTCGCCGATTCCTGCTGGCATATGTTCTACCCGGCATTCGATGATACCACCGGAGGAATCTTGTGATCGGATGCATTCCTCAAGATAGGCGGAAGCTTTTTCAGCGTACTGATTATTTGGCATATATAACGTATTATCTGTGATCACACTATAGTCATAGTCCTGCTCCGGAATACTGATTGGTCCGATGGACTTGGTGTAGGCCATAACCTGAATGCCGAGAGATTCCAGAATTTTGCATGCAACAGCACCGGCAGCTACACGCCCGATGGTCTCGCGCCCGGAAGAACGTCCGCCGCCACGGTAATCACGAAAGCCATATTTGGCATCGAAGGTGTAATCGGCATGCCCCGGACGGTAAGTGCTCATGATATTACTGTAGTCGCGGGCTTTCTGATCCTGATTGCGTACCAGAATGGAGATCGGAGTTCCGGTAGTGCGTCCTTCAAAGACACCGGATAAGATTTCTGCCTGATCACTTTCTTTGCGCTGGGTAGTGAATTTACTCTGTCCCGGTTTGCGTCTGTTTAAGTATTTCTGAATATCTTTTTCTGACAGGGGGAGACCTGCCGGACAGCCGTCGATCACAACGCCGACGCCTGCACCATGAGATTCTCCCCATGTCGTAATTCGAAAGATTGTTCCATATGATGAACCTGCCATAGTGTGTATAATCTCCTTAATATAATGTTGATGTAAAATGTTATACAAATAAAACATGATGTACACATTTAATGCTAGCAGTAGTATTATATCGCATGAATATAAAAAAGGCAATTTGTGGAACGAAAAGTAGAATGAAAAGAAGACGCAGGAGTATTGCGGAAGAACAGAAATGTGGTAAAATAAAGAAGATTACATATGAAGGAGAAGGTCATGAAGAAACTTCTATTAATAGCAACAGGTGGTACGATCGCATCCCGCAATATGGGAGAGGGACTACAGCCAAAGATTACAGGAGAAGAATTACTCAGCTATGTGAAAGACGCAGAGAATTTCTGCGATGTAGATACAGTCGTCCCGTTTATGGTGGATAGCACGAATATTTGCGCCAGACACTGGATACAGTTAGTGCAGATCATTGAGGAACATTACGAACAGTATGATGGATTTGTGCTCTGCCATGGCACAGATACGATGGCATATACGGCAGCGGCATTGTCCTATCTGATTCAGAATAACCGTAAGCCGGTTGTGATCACGGGAGCACAGAAGCCGATTGGTCTGGAAATTACCGATGCCAGATCGAACCTGATGGACAGCCTTCGTTTCGTTTCGCACGACAAAGCGTGTGGTGTATCAATCGTATTTGGCGGAAAGGTAATCGTAGGAACCAGAGCGAAGAAAGAATTTTCCAAGAGTTACCATGCATTTTCCAGCATCGACTATCCGGAGATTGCGCTGATACGGGATCAGCAGATCATCTTTTTCTTTGATGAAAAGGAACGGATGAAACAAGATGTGACATTTTACCACAGACTGAATGACAATGTACTGCTTCTGAAGTTGATACCGAGTATGAATCCGGCGGTGGTACGGATGCTGGCGCCATATTATGATGCACTGATTATAGAGTCTTTTGGAGTGGGTGGTATTCCAGACTATGGAGACGATGCGTTTGTTCAGGCATTGGATGAATGGTTTGCAAAAGATAAGATGGTGGTGCTATCCACGCAGGTTACTCATGAAGGTAGTGATATGGAAGTGTATCAGGTGGGAAAGAAGATTAAAGAGCGCTTTCCGATACTGGAATCTCATGATATGACACTGGAGGCAACCGTGGCGAAAGTTATGTGGGTACTGGGACAGGGATATGGTCCGGAGAGAAGAGCAGAAGCATTTTTAACACCGGTGAATCACGACCTGCTGGTGCAGGAGTAAAGGAGGGTAATATGAAGAAAACAGATACAAAATACCAGGCGTTTATCCAGATTCTTCGGGAGGAATTGATTCCGGCTATGGGATGTACGGAGCCGATTGCACTTGCATATGCTGCGGCGATTGCAAGAGATACTCTTGAAGCAATTCCAGAACGAATCGAAGTGGAAGCGAGTGGAAGTCTGATTAAAAATGTGAAGTCGGTGATCGTGCCTAATACTCAGCAGTTAAAGGGAATTCCGGCAGCTGTGACAGCAGGTATTATTGCAGGAAATGCAGAAAAAGAACTTGAAGTAATTGCTGAGGTGTCAGAAGGGCAGATTCAGGAAATGAAACGATATCTGGAACAGACGCCGATTACGGTAAAGCCACTGAACAGCGGGATTACATTTGATCTGATTATTAAGGCGTATAAAGGGACATCGTACAGTAAGATCCGGATTGCGAATTATCATACAAATGTTGTGTTAGTGGAGAAAGATCATAATATACTGGAACAGAAAGAAATTAATGCAGAGACTGAAGAAGGACTGACGGATCGGTCATTATTATCTATGGAAGATATATGGGATTTTTCTCAGACTGTAGATATTGAAGATGTGAGAACAATCATTCATCCGCAGATTGTCTGTAATATGGAGATTGCAGAAGAAGGAATCCGTGGTGATTATGGCGCAAATATCGGTTCAGTATTGCTTGGTATGGGAGAAAATAATGTACAGACTCGTGCAAAGGCTATGGCAGCGGCAGCTTCCGATGCAAGAATGAACGGATGTGAATTACCGGTTGTGATTAATTCTGGAAGTGGTAATCAGGGAATAACAACATCTGTTCCGGTTATTGTATATGCAAGAGACTTGAAGGTAAGTGAAGAGCAGATGTATCGTGCATTAGTATTAGCGAATCTGACTACGATACATCAGAAGACACCGATTGGAAGATTATCTGCTTATTGCGGGGCTGTCAGTGCTGGTGTAGGCGCAGGAGCAGGAATTGCGTATTTGTGTGGCGGAGGATATAGAGAGATTATTCATACGGTAGTAAATGCTGTGGCAATCGTATCTGGAATGGTATGTGATGGAGCAAAAGCGTCGTGCGCTGCCAAAATAGCTTCTTCTGTGGACGCAGGGATCCTTGGATATTATATGTATAAAAACGGACAGCAATTCTATGGAGGTGACGGACTGGTCACAAAAGGCGTGGAAGCAACATTGAAAAATATTGGTCGTCTGGGGAAAGAAGGAATGAAAGAAACAAACCGGGAAATCATTCGTATTATGACGGAAGAACCATGCTAAAAATGGTAAATTCTACTGTACTTTTGGAAATTACCGTATTATAATTGGGATTGTATTTATAATTGTGAGGAGTATATGATACATGCGAGATAAGAAAAAGAAGAATAAAAAGAACAACTTTTCTTCTATCGCCGGGGATGATATCGAGATTATCGATGATGAAGAACTGTTGTCAGGATCTCTGAATGATGAAGGAGTAGATGATTCTGATGTTGAAGAGGAGTACGAAGAGTCGGAATTAGAACCGGATGATGATCAGGCAGATGCAGATCAGGACGATGATCTGGATTATGATGAAATAGACGATTTGGATGACGATCTTCCGGATGAAGAGGATGATAAGATCATTGAGGGTGATGAACTTATTGAAAAGCATCGTAAAAAGAAGCGAAGAAGACGCATTATTTTAATTGTGCTCTTGGTATTGATAGCGTTATATGGTGCGGTGTCAGTTTATTTTAGTTTCCATTTTTTCCCAAATACGAAAGTAAACGGAGTGGGATTTTCACTGAGCAGTGCAGAGCAGGTACAGGCTCATATGAAGGAAGAAGTCAAAGGATATACATTAAGGATGAAAGAATCTGACGGCGGTACAGAGACGATTAGCGGAAGTGATATTGATATCGAGTACGTTGCAGATGATTCTGTTGAAAAGCTGATCAAGAAGCAGAACCCATTACTTTGGATTACAGGACTCTGGAAACAACAGAATATTGAATCGTCTGTAGGCGTGAAATATGATAAAGATAAGCTTACTGAAGTAATTGAGAATCTGGATTGCATGGCAGAAGAGAATCAGACACCGTCTGTATCTGCAAAACCGGAATTTACAGGTGAGAAGTTTGAAGTAGCCGCAGAGCAGATCGGAACAGCGATCGACAAGGACAAATTTGCAGAGACCGTTACAAAAGCGATCAATGGATTTCAGTCAGAGGTTGATCTGATGAAGGAGGACTGCTATATTCTGCCAAAATATACGAAGGATTCACCGGAAGTTGCAGAGGCATGCGAGAAAATGAACAGTGAACTGGGAGCGAATATTACACTGGACTTTTCTCCGAACACAGAGGTTGTGGACAGTTCGGTAATCTCTCAGTGGATTACAGTAGATGATAATATGCAGGTAACCTTTAACCAGGATGCGGTTAAGCAGTACATAGCAGATCTTGCTGCAAAGTATGATACAGTTGGCAAGACAAGAAATTTTACTACTGCAACAGGTAATGTCGTACAGGTAGAAGGTGGTGGTTATGGCTGGAAGATCGATCAGGATGCAGAGTACAATGCATTGATCACCAATATCCAGAATGCAGAGACCGTGACCAGAGAACCAAATTATTCCAGCCGTGCAGCAACACATGATGCTAATGATTGGGGCACTACGTATGCAGAGGTGGATCTGACAGCACAGCATATGTATTTTATCCAGAATGGTCAGATTGCTATGCAGTGTGATATCGTGACCGGTAATCCGAATAAAGGTAATGCAACACCGCAGGGAATGTATTCTCTGTATTACAAGCAGCGGAATCAGGTGTTACGAGGAAAGAAGCTGGAAGACGGAACCTATGAGTATGAGTCTCCGGTAGATTACTGGATGCCGTTTAACGGTGGCATTGGATTTCACGATGCGTCCTGGCAGTCTGCTTTTGGAGGCGCGCGTTATCAGACATATGGTTCTCATGGATGTGTGAATATGCCTCCGGCATCAGCTGGTGAATTGTATAATCTTATTCAGGCGGGAACACCTATAATCTGTCATTATTAATCAGAACCAGTGAAACGCGTTCCGGTGAGAACCGGGGCGCGTATTCTATGTATCGCGCAATAAGAGAATGAAAGGAATAAAAGTATGTACGAATTATTGAAAAAAGACGGCAGGGCCAAGCGTGGGCGTCTGCATACCGTACACGGTAATATAGAGACACCGGTGTTTATGAATGTAGGTACAGCGGCAGCTATCAAAGGTGCGGTATCTACGGCTGATTTACAGCAGATCGGTACACAGGTAGAACTTTCTAATACTTATCATCTTCATGTAAGACCAGGCGATCAGGTAGTGAAGAAGATGGGAGGTCTGCACAAATTCATGGTGTGGGACAAGCCGATTCTTACAGATTCTGGTGGGTTTCAGGTGTTTTCGCTGGCAGGACTTCGTAAGATAAAAGAAGAAGGTGTATATTTCCAGTCACACATTGATGGTCATAAGATATTCATGGGACCGGAAGAGAGTATGCAGATCCAGTCTAATCTTGCATCTACGATCGCAATGGCATTTGATGAATGCCCATCCAGTGTCGCAGACCGTGATTATATGCAGAAGTCAGTAGATCGTACCACCAGATGGCTGAAGCGTTGTAAGGCAGAGATGGAACGCCTGAACAGTCTGCCGGATACGATCAATAAGCATCAGATGTTATTTGGCATCAATCAGGGCGGTATTTACGAAGATATCCGTGTTGCCCATGCTGATGAGATTTCCAAATTGGATCTGGACGGTTATGCTGTTGGAGGTCTGGCAGTTGGAGAATCTCATGAAGATATGTACCGAATTCTGGATGAGGTGGTGCCGCATCTGCCGGAGAATAAACCGACCTATTTGATGGGTGTTGGAACACCGGCCAATATTCTGGAAGCGGTAGACCGTGGCGTAGACTTCTTCGACTGCGTATATCCGAGCCGTAATGGACGGCATGGACATGTATATACCAAACACGGTAAACTGAATCTGTTTAATGCCAGATTTGAGCTGGATGACAGACCGATTGAGGAAGGTTGTGGCTGTCCGGCTTGTCAGATGTATTCCAGAGCATATATCCGTCATCTTCTGAAGGCAAAAGAGATGCTGGGAATGCGTCTCTGCGTACTTCATAATCTGTATTTCTATAATCACCTCATGGAAGAGATCAGAGATGCGATTGATGCAGGCTGTTATAAGGAATATAAAGAAAAGACGCTGAGGGGATTTGAAACTCCGGAAGATTAATTTATGTATAATAGTGGAAGATTATAAAGAGCTTATAAAGAAATAGAAAAAAACCTTGATGAATAGCAGAAAATTGTGTATGATAGCAATAGTGTTTTTTTATCAAGATGGCAGGAGGAATAGATTATGTTTACATTAGCATCAGGATTAGCTAACAGCCCACTTGGACTGATTCTTATCTATGCAGTTATTATCGGTGTGTTCTGGTGGTTCCTTATGAGACCACAGAAAAAGGAGCAGAAGAGACTTGCACAGCTGCTTTCAGAACTGGAAGTTGGAGATACCGTTCTTACAACAAGCGGATTTTATGGTGTGATCATTGATATCACAGACGATGATGTGATCGTAGAATTCGGAAGCAACAAGAACTGCCGTATCCCAATGCAGAAATCAGCAATCGTTCAGGTTGAGAAACCGGACGCTGAATAAGAGCAAAATGAATGGAGAGTCCTCTGTTTAAAACAGAGGACACTCCATTTTTTTGCGTTTTTAAACCATGAAGGGTTGAAAGCAATAGAAAAATACGATAATATAAGAGATAAAACAGACATAACTGTAGATATTGGGATGAAAGGAAGGATCATATGAACCTGAAAATTGGTGTGATTAAAGGGGACGGAATCGGTCCGGAGATAGTAACAGAGGCTATGAAAGTCCTGGATAAGGTAGGAGAGATATACGGTCATACCTGTGAGTATGAGCAGCTTCTGATGGGAGGAGCATCTATTGATGTACATGGAATTCCGCTGACAGACGAGACAGTAGAAACAGCAAAAACATGCGATGCAGTGTTGATGGGATCTATCGGAGGAGATGCTAAGACATCACCATGGTATAAACTGGAGCCATCAAAGCGTCCGGAAGCAGGGCTTCTTAAGATCAGAAAAGCATTGAATCTTTTTGCCAATCTGAGACCGGCAGTGTTGTATGATGAACTGAAAGGAGCCTGCCCATTAAAAGAAGAGATTACAGAAGGCGGCTTTGATATGATGATCATGCGTGAACTGACTGGTGGGTTGTACTTCGGTGAGCGTAAGACAGTAGAAGAAGACGGAGTACGAAAGGCATATGATTCCCTTACATATAATGAAAATGAGATCCGCCGCATTGCAAAAAGAGGTTTCGATATTGCGATGAAGCGTAGAAAGAAAGTAACAAGCGTAGACAAGGCAAACGTGTTGGATTCTTCCAGATTATGGAGAAAGGTTGTTGAAGAAGTAGCTGAGGATTATCCGGAAGTTACGCTGGAGCATATGCTGGTAGATAACTGTGCAATGCAGCTGGTACGTGATCCGAAACAGTTTGATGTTATCCTGACAGAGAATATGTTCGGAGATATTCTTTCTGATGAAGCGAGTATGGTGACCGGTTCAATCGGAATGCTGGCAAGCGCGAGCCTGAATGACACGAAGTTTGGTCTCTATGAGCCAAGCGGTGGTTCTGCACCGGATATTGCAGGCAAAGGCATTGCAAATCCGATTGCTACCATTCTTTCAGCAGCAATGATGCTTCGATTCAGTTTTGATCTGGATAAGGAAGCAGATGCGATCGAACAGGCGGTATCCCAGGTATTGAAAGACGGATATCGTACGATTGATATTATGTCAGAAGGTAAAAAGCAGATCGGCACTGTGGAAATGGGCGATCTGATTGCAGGATATATCAAATAACAGGTTACGGGAGGAAGATAAAATGAGAAGTGATACAGTTACAAAGGGAAAACAGCAGGCACCACACCGTTCGCTGTTCAATGCATTGGGACTGACAAAAGAAGAGATGGAGAGACCTTTAGTTGGTATCGTAAGTTCTTATAACGAGATCGTTCCGGGTCATATGAATCTGGATAAGATCGTGAATGCTGTAAAGCAGGGAGTTGCAATGGCAGGAGGAACACCAATTGTATTTCCGGCAATTGCTGTCTGTGATGGAATTGCTATGGGACACATTGGTATGAAATACTCTCTGGTAACAAGAGATCTGATTGCGGACTCTACAGAGGCTATGGCTATGGCTCATCAGTTTGATGCTCTGGTTATGGTACCGAACTGCGATAAGAATGTACCGGGACTTTTGATGGCAGCGGCAAGAGTGAATGTGCCGACTGTATTTGTCAGTGGCGGACCGATGCTTGCCGGACGTGTACAGGGTAAGAAGACCAGTCTTTCCAGCATGTTTGAGGCGGTAGGAGCTAATGCGGCAGGCGCACTTTCTGATGAAGGACTGCTTGAATTTGAGAACAAGACATGTCCGACCTGTGGATCATGCTCTGGTATGTACACAGCTAACAGCATGAACTGTCTGACAGAGGTACTGGGAATGGGACTTCGCGGAAATGGTACAATCCCGGCAGTATATTCTGAGAGAATCCGTCTTGCAAAACATGCAGGTATGAAAGTTATGGAAATGTGGGAGAAGAATATTCGCCCAAGAGATATTATGACAAAGGATGCAATCCTGAATGCGCTGACAGTAGATATGGCACTGGGCTGCTCTACCAACAGTATGCTGCATCTTCCGGCAATCGCACATGAGATCGGTATGGACTTTGAGATTGATTTCGCAAATGGAATCAGCGAGAAGACTCCAAATCTCTGCCACCTTGCACCGGCAGGTCCAACCTATATGGAAGACCTGAATGAAGCCGGTGGTGTCTATGCAGTTATGAAAGAACTGGATAAGCTTGGACTGATCCATAAGGATTGTATGACAGTTACAGGTAAGACGGTAGGAGAGAATATTGAGCATGCAGCGAACCTGAATCCAGAAGTTATCCGCCCGGTCGAGAATCCGTATTCTAAGACCGGTGGACTTGCGGTTCTTAAGGGTAATCTGGCACCAGACGGAAGTGTTGTAAAGCGTTCCGCAGTTGTAGACGAGATGCTGGTACACGAAGGTCCTGCAAGAGTATTTGAATGTGAAGAAGATGCAATTGCAGCAATCAAGGGCGGTAAGATCGTAGCAGGTGATGTGGTAGTGATTCGCTATGAGGGACCGAAGGGAGGTCCTGGTATGCGTGAAATGCTGAATCCAACTTCAGCCATTGCAGGTATGGGACTTGGCTCAAGTGTGGCATTGATCACAGACGGACGATTCAGCGGAGCATCCAGAGGAGCTTCTATCGGTCACGTATCGCCGGAGGCTGCTGTAGGCGGACCGATCGCGCTGGTAGAAGAAGGAGATATTATCAAGATCAATATTCCGGAGCTTACGCTTCAGCTTGATGTATCGGATGAAGTATTGGAAGAGAGAAGAAAGAACTGGACACCTAGAGAACCTAAGATAACAACAGGATATCTTGCAAGATATGCTGCTATGGTTACATCAGGTAATCGTGGCGCAGTACTGGAAGTACCTAAGAATAAATAGTGATATACAGAGAGGATTAAATATGCAGTTGACAGGAGCAGAAATCGTAATCGAATGCCTGAAAGAACAGGGTGTAGATACTGTGTTCGGTTATCCGGGCGGAGCGATTTTGAATGTATATGATGAATTATATAAACACAGTGATGAGATTACTCATATCCTGACATCCCATGAACAGGGAGCTGCACATGCAGCAGATGGATATGCAAGAGCCACCGGCAAAGTAGGAGTATGCTTTGCAACCAGTGGACCGGGAGCGACCAATCTGGTTACCGGTATCGCGACCGCTTATATGGATTCTATTCCGGTAGTGGCAATTACCTGTAATGTAGGTGTAGCGCTTCTTGGAAAAGACAGTTTTCAGGAGATTGATATTGCCGGTATTACAATGCCGATTACCAAACACAATTATATTGTAAAGGATGTCAAGGATCTGGCAGATGCAATCCGTAAAGCGTTCGTGATCGCACAGACAGGACGTCCGGGTCCGGTATTGATTGATATTCCGAAGGATGTTACGGCAAATAAGACAGAATATGTACCTGAGAAGATTGCACCGGTACAGCCGTCAGAAGATATCTGCAGAGAAGATCTGGATCATGCACTGGCTATGATCCGTGAATCTAAGAAGCCGTATATCTTTGTAGGAGGAGGAGCGGTGTTATCTGGTGCTTCTAAAGAGTTATACGAATTTGTTAAGAAGGTGGATGCACCGGTTACCGATTCTCTGATGGGAAAAGGGGCATTTCCTGGTACGGATGATCTGTATACAGGTATGCTTGGCATGCATGGCACGAAGACTTCCAACTACGGCGTCAGTGAATGTGACCTCCTGATCGTACTGGGAGCGAGATTCAGCGATCGTGTTACAGGCAATGCTAAGAAATTTGCAAGCCATGCCAAGATTCTTCAGTTTGATGTAGATGCAGCTGAAATGAATAAAAACGTATTGATTGATGAAGGCGTGATCGGAGATCTGAAAGTGGTGCTCAGTCAGATTAATAAAGAACTGGAGCAGCAGGATCATGCAGAATGGATTGCGAAAATCCGCGATTATAAAGAGAAATATCCGCTTACTTACCATCCGGAAGGATTGACAGGTCCATATGTGGTAGAAGAAATCTACCGTCAGACGGAAGGTAAAGCAATCATCGTCACAGAGGTAGGTCAGAACCAGATGTGGGCAGCTCAGTTCTATAAATATACAGAGCCGCGTACATTGCTGACATCCGGTGGACTGGGAACCATGGGTTACGGTCTTGGAGCATCACTTGGTGCCAAGATGGGACGCCCGGATAAAGTGGTTGTCAATGTGGCGGGAGACGGATGTTTCCGTATGAATATGAATGAGATCGCAACAGCGGTCAGACATAATATCCCGATCATTCAGGTGGTTGTGAATAACCATGTGCTTGGTATGGTACGTCAGTGGCAGGATCTGTTTTATGGACAGAGATATTCTGCAACGGTACTGAATGATGCAGTTGACTTTGTAAAACTGGCAGAAGCGATGGGAGCTGCAGGATTCCGTGCAACTTCCAGAGAAGAATTTCAGGAGATATTTGCAAAGGCACTACAACTTGGTAAACCTGTGGTTATCGATTGTCAGATCGATTCGGATGAGAAGGTGTGGCCAATGGTTGCACCGGGAGCCGCAATCAGTGAAGCGTTCGATGAACACGATTTAAATAATAAGTAAAACGGAGGACAAAAAGATGAGCAGAGTGTACAATTTTTCAGCAGGCCCGGCAGTGCTGCCGGAAGAAGTTCTGAGCGAAGCAGCAGCAGAAATGATGGATTACAACGGAACAGGAATGTCGGTAATGGAAATGAGTCACCGCTCGCAGGCCTTCCAGGAGATTATCGATACTGCTGAGGCAGATCTGAGAGAACTTATGAATATTCCGGATAACTACAAAGTGCTGTTCCTGCAGGGAGGAGCATCTCAGCAGTTTGCGATGATTCCGATGAATCTTATGAAACACGGAGAAGCAGATTATATCGTAACCGGACAGTGGGCGAAAAAAGCATGGCAGGAAGCTCAGAAGTATGGTAAGGCGAATAAGATTGCGACTTCCGAGGATAAGACATTTTCCTATATTCCGGATTGCTCTGATCTGCCAATCTCAGAGAATGCAGACTATGTGTATATCTGCGAAAATAACACGATTTACGGAACGAAATACAAAGAGCTTCCAAATACCAAGGGTAAGATCCTGGTATCTGATGTATCTTCCTGCTTCCTGTCAGAGCCGGTAGATGTAAGCAAATATGGCATTATTTATGGTGGCGTGCAGAAGAATATCGGACCTGCCGGTGTTGTAATTGTGATCATCCGAGAGGATCTGATCTCTGATGATGTACTGGAAGGTACACCGACTATGTTGAAGTATAAAACACATGCAGATGCCGGATCACTCTATAATACACCGCCGGCTTATGGCATTTATATCTGTGGCAAGGTGTTTAAGTGGCTGAAAAAACAGGGCGGTCTGGAAGCAATGAAAGAACGCAATGAGAAGAAAGCAAAGCTTCTCTATGATTATCTGGATGAAAGTCGTCTGTTCAAAGGAACGGTTGAAAAGAAAGACCGCTCACTGATGAATGTACCATTTGTGACAGGGGATAAAGAACTGGATGCTAAATTCGTAAAAGAAGCGAAAGAAGCCGGCCTGGAGAACCTGAAAGGTCACAGAACCGTAGGTGGTATGCGTGCAAGTATCTACAATGCGATGCCATATGAAGGTGTTGAATCACTGGTGACATTTATGAAGAAATTTGAGGAGGCAAATCTGTAATGTACAAATATTATTGTTTTAATGCAATTGCAGAATGTGGACTGGCGAATCTCAGTGAAGATTTTGCACCAGTCAGTGATGCTAAGGATGCGGATGGAATTCTGGTAAGAAGTGCAGCACTTCACGAACTGGAATTTGGCAAGAACCTGAAGGTCATTGCGCGAGCAGGAGCCGGTGTGAATAATATTCCGCTGGATCGCTGCGCAGAAGAGGGAATCGTAGTGTTTAATACACCGGGAGCTAATGCGAATGGTGTAAAAGAACTTGTTATTGCAGGTATGCTTCTGGCATCCAGAGATATTTTAGGTGGCATTAACTGGGTACAGGAAAATGAAGAAGACGGTAATATTGCCAAAGATGCCGAGAAAGCAAAGAAAGCTTTTGCGGGCTGTGAACTGGAAGGAAAGAAGCTCGGCGTAATCGGTCTTGGAGCCATCGGTGTGCTGGTAGCCAACGCAGCACAGCATCTGGGAATGGATGTGTATGGTTATGATCCATATCTGTCAGTGGAGTCTGCATGGAAGATTTCCAGAGGAATCCACCATGCAAGAACTGTGGATGAGATTTACAGTGAATGTGATTATATTACAATTCATGTACCGGCACTTGACAGTACAAAGGGTATGATCGATGCAGATGCTATCAGTCTGATGAAAGATGGTGTGGTTGTACTGAACTTTGCCAGAGATGTGCTGGTGAACAGTGAGGCTGTGGTAGATGGATTGGTATCCGGTAAGATTAAGCATTACGTGACTGACTTCCCGACACCAGAGATCGCAGGTGTAAAGGGAGCTATTGTCATTCCGCATCTGGGAGCTTCTACAGCAGAGGCAGAAGAAAATTGTGCGAAGATGGCAGTCAAAGAGATGCGCAATTATCTGGAATATGGTAATATCAAGAACTCTGTCAATTATCCAAACTGTGATATGGGATACCCGGGAGATAACAAGAGAATTACACTTCTTCACCACAATATTCCGAATATGATCGGTCAGATCACAGGCGTTCTGGCAAAGGATAATATGAATATTGCAGACATGTCCAATAAGAGTAAAGGCAGTTATGCATATACCATGATTGATGTGGATTCTGACATTCCGGAATCTGTGAAGAAGGATCTGGAGGCAATTGATGGTATCCTTCGTGTACGTATTCTGAATTAGTTTGTAATTATAATAAATGACGGTTTTACAGAATTGTTACGATTATTATGAATTAGTTAAGAAAGTAATACCGTAATTCTTAATTCTTGAAAAAACGATACCCCTTTCTTGTGTACACGAGAGAGGGGTGTTATACTTTTAATAGTGTGTGTACAGAAGAAGAATGAGGGGTTTACGGATGAATAATGACAGACTCTCTAATAGAAAGAGACGGTTAAAACAAATACAACGCAGAAGACAGATACGAAGAATCATGGCTGCAGGAATCCTGTTTTTGATGGTAATAGGTGTATTTCAGGTAGTTCGTGCAGTAGGGAAAAGTCGTATTGCGCAGATTACTTTACAGGCAGATAATCAGTCGATCATGCAGGATGAAAAAGTACCGACATTAACTGCATCAGCAAGCTGTGAGGGAAAGAAGGAAAAGAAAGTTCTGGATAAAGATAAAGGGTACACAGTAAAGGATCTGTTGAAGGAACTGAACAGCGGAAAAGATTATTCTATCGAGTGTGATGCAGACGGAACAAAGGAAGGAAAATTCCCGATTAAGCTTATTCTTTCTAAGGAATTATCTAAGAAATTAGAGTCTGACTGGGATGGAAAAGCGAATATAGTTGTTACGAAAGGATATCTGACAGTTAAGAATAAAGTCGGCAAATGGAAAGGCAACAAGTTTCAGAAGTACGATGGAAGCTATGTAGAGAATGATTTTGTAGTATCCAAAGGGAAAACTTATTATTTCGGCAGTGATGGGAAAAAAGTCAGCGGATGGCAGGAGATTAACGGTAAAAAGTACTTCTTCACAAAAAAAGGAGCAATGGAATCTTCTGCATGGAAGAAAGACGGAGATCATACATATTATCTTACCGAAAATGGCTCAGCGATGATGGGTTGGATGAAACTGGGAGACGATACTTATTATTTTGATGCAGACGGCATCATGCTTACCGGAAAGCAACGGGTAGGTTCCGATAAATGTGTATTCGGAAAGGATGGCAAATTACAGTCTAAGGAAATGAAGATCGATCCGGATAAGCCAATGATGGCATTGACTTTTGACGATGGTCCGGGAGAACGGACACATGAGCTTCTGGATATGCTGGAGAAATACGATGCGCATGCGACATTCTTTATGCAGGGCATTCACGTGAGCGAATATGCTGATGATGTGGAGAGAATGAAGGAGATTGGCTGTGAGATCGGTAATCATTCTTATGATCATCCGCAGCTTACCGGAGAAGCAGATGGTGGAGCATCTCAGGTGGCAAAGACCAATGAACTTCTGAAACAGGCATGTGGTCAACCGGCTACAGTTCTCAGACCACCATATGGAGCAGTTAATGATCAGGTAAAAGCGGCAGTCGGTATGCCGATGATTCTGTGGAATATTGATACGCTTGACTGGAAGACCAAGAATACACAGAGTACGATTGACTGTGTATTGAATACAGCGGATGATGGAGATATCATATTGATGCATGATATTCACAGTTCAACAGTAGATGCAGCTTTGCAGTTGATACCAAAGTTGATTGAGAATGGATATCAGCTTGTAACAGTATCGGAAATGGCGGAAGCTCGTGATATTATACTTGAGAATGGAAAAGTGTATACAGATTTTAACAAATAGCAGGATATGATGTCTGCGTGTAGACGATTACGAATGATAAAACGCCCGATCGGTGAATAACCGACCGGGCGTTAATTCTTGGAATTATTGATTTTTACGTTTTTCCAACAGTGCGTGAATCTTGTCTGTAGGATTCAGTACATTACTGATGGATTTGTCGTGATTCAGTGACTCAATGATCAGTGCGATGAATTTGCTCATGTCAGCGATAGCGAAGTAAGGCTTGTCATTTACCTCCGGTGGGAGATAGGTCAGGTTGGTGGTTACAACTTTATTGATATATCCTTTTTCATAATATTCGTCAAAGTGAGCGAATCCGTCTGTAAAGAGTCCGAAGGTAGTGCATACGAACACGCGTCCTGCGCCTCGCGCTTTTAACTGTTTGGCTACGTCCAGCATACTGTCGCCGGAAGAGATCATATCGTCAATAACGATCAGATCTTTACCTTTCAGGTCAGAACCAAGGAACTCGTGAGCAACGATCGGATTCTTGCCATTTACGATAGTAGAGTAATCACGGCGTTTATAGAACATGCCCATGTCTACCCCAAGTACGTTGGACAGGTATACGGCACGGTGCATAGCTCCTTCATCCGGACTTACGATCATCAGATGGTCTTTGTCAATGATCAGATCCGGTACTGCGCGGAGCAGAGCCTTCATGAACTGATACTGTGGTGAAAAATTATCAAAGCCGATCAACGGAATTGAATTCTGTACACGAGGATCGTGAGCATCAAAGGTAATGATATTCTCTACGCCCATATCTACAAGTTCCTGCATAGCCAGTGCACAGTCCAGTGATTCACGCTTGGTACGCTTGTGCTGGCGGCTTTCGTACAGGAACGGCATAATAACAGAGACACGATGAGCTTTTCCCTGAGCTGCTGAGATGATACGCTTCAGATCCTGATAGTGATCGTCTGGTGACATGTGATTCTGAAAACCGTTAACCGTATAGGTCAGACTGTAATTGCACACATCTACCATTAAGAACAGATCAGAACCACGGATGGATTCGCCGATATAACCTTTAGCTTCGCCGCTTCCGAAACGCGGGCATTTGCAGTCAATCAGGAAATTGTCGGAATGATAATTGGCAAAAAGAGGAGAATTCAGGATCCCCGTCTGTGCCTCCTTACGGAAATTAACAATATGATCGTTTACTTTTTCTCCCAGTCCTCTGCAGCTTTCCAGTGCAGCAATCTTAAGTGGAGCTACAGGTAAAGACTGCTCAAGATATTTGATGTTTGTCATTTGTGTCTCCTAACATTTGATAAGTTTATAGTGCCTACATATTACTTATATCACTTTTCTTATAAAAAGGTCAACCAATTCTGAAGAAATGTGTTATAATGAGCGATAGCTAAATTGATTTAGAGGAGGAAGTTATGGGAAAACCAGTAGTAGCCATCGTTGGAAGACCGAATGTAGGTAAGTCTACATTGTTCAATGTACTGGCAGGAGAGATGATTTCAATCGTGAAAGATACTCCGGGTGTTACAAGAGACCGCATCTATGCGGACGTGAACTGGCTGGACCGGGATTTTACACTGATAGATACCGGCGGTATTGAACCGGAGAGTAAAGATATTATTATTTCGCAGATGAGAGAGCAGGCACAGATTGCTATAGACACAGCAGATGTGATCGTTTTTATCACAGATGTGCGTCAGGGTCTGATCGATGCGGATTTTAAGGTGGCAGATCTTCTGCGCCGTTCCGGTAAGCCGGTCGTGCTGACGGTTAATAAAGTAGATAACTTTGACAAGTTCATGCCGGATGTATACGAGTTCTATAATCTGGGTATCGGGGATCCGGTGCCGATTTCTGCATCTTCAAGACTTGGTCTGGGAGATTTTCTGGATGAAGTGGTTGCACATTTTCCAGAGCATACAGGTGAGGAAGAAGAGGATGAGCGCCCACGTGTAGCCATCGTAGGTAAGCCTAACGTAGGCAAGTCTTCGATCGTGAACCGTCTGGTCGGCAAGCAGCGTGTGATCGTGTCCAATGTGGCAGGAACCACTCGTGATGCCATTGACACTGAGATTGTGCATAATGGCAAGGAATATGTGTTCATTGATACCGCAGGACTTCGCAGAAAAAATAAGATCAAAGAAGAACTGGAGCGGTATAGTATCATTCGTACCGTAACTGCGGTAGAGCGTGCCGATGTGGTGCTGGTAGTGATTGACGCTACAGAGGGTGTAACGGAACAGGATGCCAAGATCGCCGGTATTGCACATGAACGTGGCAAGGGTATTATCATCGTGGTTAACAAGTGGGATGCCATTGAGAAAAATGATAAGACCATGCGTGAATATGAGAGTAAGATCCGTCAGGTGCTGTCATTTATTCCTTATGCAGAGATTATGTATGTATCTGCTGAGACCGGACAGCGACTGCCTAAGATGTTTGATATGATTGATATGGTAATTGAGAATCAGACACTTCGTATAGCAACGGGTGTGTTGAATGAGATCATGACAGAAGCGGTAGCGATGCAGCAGCCGCCGTCAGATAAGGGTAAGAGATTGAAACTCTACTATATTACACAGGTAGCGATCAAACCGCCGACATTTGTAATATTTGTGAACGACAAAGAACTGATGCATTTCTCCTATACCAGATATCTGGAGAATCGTATTCGGGAGGCGTTTGGATTCCGTGGAACAGCACTGAAATTCTTTATCCGCGAGAGAAAGGAGAAAGATCAGTAACTATGGAACGATTGATATGTTTGGTGATCGGATATGCGTTTGGTCTGATCCAGACCGGATATCTCTATGGAAAAAGCCAGCATCTGGATATCCGCAAATATGGAAGCGGTAATGCAGGAACGACGAATGTTCTGAGGACACTTGGCTGGAAAGCCGGAGTGATTACATTCTTGGGAGACTCGTTCAAATGTATCATTGCAGTAGTGTTAGTTCACTTGATTTTTGGAAAGACACATGCAGATATCATACAGGTACTTGCTATGTATACCGGTATGGGAGTCGTACTGGGTCACAATTATCCATTTTATATGAATTTTAGAGGAGGAAAAGGGATTGCAGTTACAGCAGGGCTGATTGCCAGTACGACCAATTGGTGGATCACACTGATCTGTGTAACAGCTTTCCTAGTAGTAACAATATGCACAAAATATGTGTCTGCCGGATCACTTACACTTGTTGTGACCTACATGATCTGTGTAATCGTGTATGGACAGATGGGTGGATATCATGTGACTGGCGGACATCTCTATGAGATCTATGGGATTGCCGTATTGTTAGTGATTTCAGCATTCTATAAGCATAAGGCGAATATTGTCCGTCTGATGAATGGTACGGAGAATAAATTATCAGTAGGTAAGAAATCATAATCTGGAGTATGATCTGATAAGGAGGTATAAGATGGCAAATATCGGAGTAATCGGAGCAGGAAGTTGGGGAACTGCACTGGCATTGCTTCTGGATAAGAATGGGCATGCAGTGACAGAATGGTCGCACAGACCGGAGGAAGCGGAAGAGCTAAGCAGAACCAGAGAACATAAGTCAAAGCTTCCGGGAGTGAAGCTGCCGGAGACGATGACATTTACCGGAGATTTGGAAGAAGCAGTTACAGGTAAAGATGTGCTGATCATGGCGGTGCCGTCTACAGCGGTACGAAGCACAGCTGCTAAGATCAGACCGTACCTTACCAAAGGGCAGATTATTGTAGATGTGGCGAAAGGTATTGAAGAGAATACACTGATGACTTTGAGCCAGCAGATCGAAGAGGAATTACCGGATGCGGATGTGGCAGTTCTTTCAGGACCAAGCCATGCAGAAGAAGTAGGGAGAGGACTTCCGACCAGCGTGGTAGTGGGTGCGAAGACACGTGAGACTGCGGAATATCTGCAGGGATTATTTATGAATGAAGTCTTTCGTGTGTATACAAGCCCGGATATGCTTGGCATGGAGCTTGGTGGATCATTGAAGAATGTGATCGCATTGGCTGCCGGTATTGCGGACGGACTTGGATATGGAGATAATGCGAAAGCTGCGCTGATCACCAGAGGAATTCATGAAATATCCAGACTGGGCGTTGAGATGGGCGGAGCGATCGAGAGCTTTACCGGACTTACCGGTGTGGGTGATCTGATCGTAACCTGTGCCAGCGTGCACAGCCGTAACCGCAAAGCCGGATACCTGATCGGACAGGGCAGAACCATGCAGGAAGCCATGGACGAAGTCAAGATGGTAGTGGAAGGTGTGTATTCCACTAAGGCAGCGGTAAAGCTTGGTAAGAAATACGGTGTAGATATGCCAATTGTAGAGCAGGTCAATGCAGTCCTGTTTGAGGGCAAGAACGCGGCAGAGGCAGTGAATGACCTGATGATGCGTAGCGGTAAGCCGGAACACACAGCAAAGCCATGGAGTTAGGAGACGTATTACGGTCTTTAGAAAATAATAAGAATAATGCAGGAAAGCGTCGGGATCCCGGCGCTTTTTCTATGCATATTTTCCAATATGTCCCAATATAATGGGGTAAAGAGGTGGACAAAGGTGAATAACAAGACAAACAATCTGGAAAGTATATGGAAGATTCTGCCACGACGCATCAGGGAGTCGTTGATCGCACAGATTCCGGATGAGGAACGTTTGCAGGAGATCAGACTTCGCGCGGGACAGGAAGTATTGTTTTATTGCGGCGGTCAGGAATATACACTGAAACCGGAAGAATGTAATCGAATAACACCGGAAGAGATTCAGGAGACAATTCAGTATGCAACGGGATATTCTCTTTATGCTTATGAACAGGAAATGAAGCAGGGATATATTACTATAGAAGGAGGTCATCGGATAGGAATTGCAGGGCAGGTCATAATGGAACAGAATGGCGTGCGTAATTTTCGATATATTTCATCAGTGAATATCCGTGTTGCACACCAGGTCAGAGGCTGTGCGGATGCTGTGATGCCATATCTGATGAGTCAGGACAATGTATACAGTACATTGATCATTGCACCTCCGGGATGTGGAAAGACAACCCTTCTCAGAGATCTGATCCGGCAGATTGCGAATGGATGCGATCATTTGAAAGGAAAGACAGTTGGCGTGGTGGATGAGCGTTCAGAGCTTGGCGGATGTTATCTTGGAATCAGACAGAATGACCTGGGAATTCGAACAGATCTTCTTGATGCCTGTCCAAAGGCAGACGGGATGCTGATGCTAATCCGGAGTATGGGGCCGGAGGTGATCGCAGTGGATGAGATCGGAAGTATAGAGGAAGTAGGGATTCTGCAATATGCCATGCATTGTGGATGCAGAATGCTGGCAACGGTACATGGAGAGAATTATCAGGAGATCCGCGGCAAGCCATTATTTGAAGATTTCTTCCGGATGCAGTTATTTGAACGATATGTTGTGCTTTGCCGTGGAGAACGGATTGGACAGCTGGAGGGAATCTACGATCATCAGGGAACAAAAATATGTTGAAGTCTGTAGAAAGAGTGATTCTATGCTGAAGCTTATGGGAGGATTTTTTACAATTTTGGCAGGAAGTCTGCTTGGAGGATGCCTTGCCTGGGAGCAGGACAGGATCTGTCAGGAAATGAGATATCTGCAGGGACTGATGTTGAGGCTTCGAGGAGAATTGTGGTATTCAAGAACGATGCTTCCTGACATTTTCAGGAGGCTTGCGGGTGAAATGAAAGAGCCATATGGAAAATGGCTTTCCGAAATGGCAGATCGGATGTGTAGAAAAGATGGTGGGAATC
>ERZ1034920.465-NODE-465-length-32340-cov-7.624284_pt1 | contig 32340 bp, 46 predicted proteins | sample MGYA00520688_ERZ1034920 | MGnify/ENA primary metagenome ERZ1034920 (study PRJEB33766, sample SAMN09781785) | gut metagenome | biome: gut microbiome | host: Homo sapiens | place: Madagascar | study: EMG produced TPA metagenomics assembly of the PRJNA485056 data set...
CCTGCAGAAAGGCTGGCCGGGGCTCTCATAGGAGCAGCCATGAAGCTTGCCTTCAAGAGATTAGCCTTGGCAGAAGCAGTAGTGGATGCAGTAGAAGCGGTATTAGATGCCAGTACGTCCCTTACCACCTGTTTGATTACATCTTTGCCATCACTGGAGATGTTGGAAAGAGAAGTATCCACGAAGTTAGCCTGATTGTTTTTCATATTGCTAATGGCACCGGTCACGGAAGAAGAGATGGATGTGATGGTCTTGCCATAAGTGGAAATCTTGTCAGAGAGCTTTTCTACTTCCTGGGAAGTGGTATTGATTTGTGTGTTCAGGGCATTAGTCGTTGAGTAGACGGTACCGCCAGTTACCAGGCCCGTATCCCCGGAAGCAATCGTACCGGCCTTCTTGACAGAAATGGCGTTGGCAGAAGAGATATCAATGTCTGAACCTGCAGTATAGGTTTTACCACTGCCACTGCCAGCCCCTGCCACAGCCTTGTTAAGTTGTTCTACCGTAACGGCATCGTGAGCATCGATGCCATCTGCAATCTTCACCAGGCGGTTGTAGTAGGCGGAGGTGTACTTTTTTTCAGTAATCGTAGGATCTATGGTGTTGTCGGGCAGCTTCTGCCAGGTCACGGTATAACCGGATACGTCGCCGCTGTCATGGCCGAAAGCAATGGTACCCGTTTGATTCGTAGTTGCCTGATAACCAACAGCTGTTCCAAAAGCAACCGTAACAACAGATCGATATCCGGCTGCAATAGAGTTTTCTGCTGAAGAACCGGTAGCACCACCAGCAACGCCAGTAGAATAATCGCCCTGAACTACCGAACCCATACCGCCAAAAGCAGAGGAGATCGTACCGCTTGCTAAATCGCCGTTTCCTCCGAAAACCGAGGAGTCGTAACCGCTTGCCGTATTTTTGAATCCCCCGGAGACAAAGGAGTCATTACCGCTTGCCGTATTTTTGAATCCCCCGGAGACAGTGGAGCGTTGACCGCTTGCCGTATTGGAGTTTCCCCCGGAGACAGAGGAGTCGTAACTGCTTGCCGTATTGTAGGTTCCCCCGGAGACAGAGGAGTTGTAACCGCTTGCCGTATTGGCGGATCCCCCGGAGACAGAGGATTCAACACCGCTTGCCGTATTGGAGTTTCCCCCAGAAACAGAAGAGCCGAAACTGCTTGCTACATTTTGAGCACCGGTATAAGTACCTGTCTTCGATGATTTCACAGTCGCATACGTATCATCAGAATAAGTAACCAGCGCATAGCCTTGTTTATCGGTATTATAATAAATTCCCGTCAACCCCGACGCATGGTCATAATTGTACGTAACCCCATCTTTCGTGTAGGTGGAAGGTATATCCGCTGCAAGTGCAGGTAATATCCCACCAACTAAAAGAGCCGCTGAAACAGCGGCTGAAAGAAATAACTTATTATTTTTTCGCATGACAAATACCTCCATATATGTGTTTAAACCCATAGAGACATCTGTCATGCTATCTGTAGATATAGTACTACCCCCCCCCGAATTTGTCAACTATTTTTGCTATCTTCCTGTACTTCCTATACCTCCTTTTCTAACTCCCGTGGCATTGTCATCAATGGTCTTATAGAACTTTGTAAAGACTCCTTGAGCAAACCGTTCACCAGCCTTTATGACTTGGGTTTCTTTCCCAAAGTTATATACCGGAATAGTTATGTTTCCATCATTCTTTTCATTGCCATAGAAATCTGCGTCTATGATAAAAACATTATTAGGCAGCATCAATCGTCTTTTGATTCCATAAGAAGATCTGTCAAAAATCATTAGCACCATATCCGGTGGGAACTTTGCCTTTATATAAGTCCTTATAATCACGATTTCATCCGGTGAAATCTCCACGTCATACGGGCAGTAAAAGTCATAACCGGCAGCGTCTTTTGTGCTTCTTATTGGGAGTTGGATGCCTTCAGGAGCATATTTAACCCTTTCAAACCTTATTTCTTCCATAAATCTTCTTCCTTTCATATCATAATGTATTAAATAATTTATACTTCTATTATATACAATGTAAAGCTCCCGGAAAGATTCCGGGAGCTTTGCTGTGGTTATTTCTTCGTGGTGTTGTCCTCAAATTCCATCTTGGCAAATTTGCTATTATGTGGTTTATCATATTTGGCTTTGCAAATTGCCTCAATCCGTTTCTGCAGTTCTTCCTTAACGGTATCAAGCTTGAAGTCCTTTGCTTTTACAAACTTCCTGTCTTTTGTGGTCAGGTAATCGCCGGAAGACATAGCAGAGTGGATATCAATAAGATTGCCGTCCTTATCAAGTTTCAGTGCTTTCGGTTTATCAATTCCCTTGGCACCTACTTCTGTCATGACGTTCTGGTCATTCAGGTCAGACATGATGAAGGAAAGATATTCATCATACTGGAAATCAGCCTTGACAGCCACCTGGGGGAGTCTGTCATCCGGAATTTCCTTGTACATATCCTCATTCCACATGCTGAATGCATTGAAAGAGCGGATGATGGCCGTATCCTTATTCACCACATAAGGCTTGAGCTTGTAGGAAGCCTGGTACAGCTTGACATCATAGCCTTTGCTTTTGTCCTTTGTTACTTTCATGACATAGGTTACCGGTTCATCCTGGGCGATGGATTCACCCACATAGGTACCGGAAATATCCTTGCCGCATCCTGCAAAAGCAAACACAGCGAAGCATGCCATTATCAGAGCCATAATTTTCTTAATCATTTCGTTTTCTCCATTTCCAGTTTCATACTCACTTAAACCTTACCTTTAGAATCAGATACTCCCCTCAGATATACAACAGGTACCAGAGTGAAGGGGCAAAGCCCCTCCACCCGATACCTATTTACCGCCCCCTCATAATGGCCGGGCAGTTACTCGACAGGTTCTCACAGTCTGCAGATTTGTGCAGACTTTTCTTCCAAAATGAACTTCCCAGCCCCATTCATTTACCAGTTCAATTTCTTCATGGCATTATCATAATCAGCCATCGCCTGAAAGATACTTTTTCTGGCAAAATAAGATTTTGGAAATCTATTGACCTCACAAAACTTATTGAATCGCTCGTACTCGTCCTTCGTCATGGCGATGCTGATACGATACGTCATCCTCCCCTGTTCTTTCCCTTTTTCTTCAGGATCCATAGGAACTCACTTTCCAGCGAACAGAGTGAAACAATCACTATCGCTTATGTTACTTGTTCTTATTATTCATAGTACTATTTCACGATGCTCTTTTCAACAGTAGAAGAAAGTTCCATCTTCTGCATGAGGAGAGCTACCTGGTCTTTGAGTTCCTTGATTTCCTCAGCCTGCTTATCATTTTCGGCCTTCAGAGTACGGATTTCAGCAGCCATGGCTGCCTTGGAAGTGGTTTTGCCATTGGAACCTCTGCCAACCTTGAAGGAAACACCTGCATTAAAGGCGTTGTGATCGGCACCCATGGTACCGCCAAGGCTGAACATCACATTTTCATTGGGCTGGTAGAAGAGTCCAAGAGCTTCTGCAGTGGTTCCACGATAAGTGCCGGTGGAAACCGCCACATCCAGCTTGTTATCCGGATCATAATCAAGATGATGAAGGCCTGCCAAAGCGGAAGCAACGGCACCGGCGTCCTTGATATCTTTTGTCAGATTATGGTTCATGGCGTCCATATCATGGTAGATATTATCAGCAACACCATTTACATAACCCACATTGGCCGCACTGGACATATCACGAATATTGGTGGTTACGCCGGTAATGACACGGCCTCCGTTTGCCCCGGATACATCAATCTTGGAAGCTTCGGAGTCTTTTGCAATTCTTACCTCATTGCCGTCTACAGTTACCAGGCCCACACCTGTGGATTCACGGATACTTTCTACCGCATTGAATACGGTACCACCGGATACAAGGCCGGTATTGCCTTTTTCGACCTTCCCGGTATTGAGCTTGGTTGAGAAGGCATCCACATAAATATTGGAACCGTCTTTTTCAGCCTTGCTGTCTTTCAGATCGTTGATGGATTTTTCGTTTTCAGAAACTTTGCCGTTTAAAGTTTCTACATCAGCCTTATCCGCTTTCCCGGAAAGGCCGGTATCCACATAAGACTTATCAGCCTTGGTTTCCTTCAGGGAAGTAATAGCGGAAGTATTAGTATCTACCTTTCCGGACACCTTGGTCAGTTCAGAAGTGTCAGCCTTTTTAGCCAGGGAATCCTTCATAGTATTCTGGATAACCTGTTTCCCGGCCTCGGTAATATTCGACAAATCCTTGTCCGCTTTATTAGCAACACTGGCATTAATTGCCTTTTCGGAATCAGCAATTTTCTGGTTAGTCTCTGCCTTGGTATAGACAGAATCGGCATCGGCTTTCTTGGCGAGACCTTCATCTACATAAGATTTATCCGCTTTCTTGGAGAGGCCTTCATCAACGTAAGTCTTATCAGCCTTGGAATCTTTCAGGGAAGCAATATCGGAAGTATTGGCATCCACCTTGCCGGACACTTTGGCCAATTCGGAAGCATCGGCTTTTTTAGCCAGGGAATCCTTCATGGTATTCTGGATAACCTGTTTCCCGGCCTCGGTAATGTTAGACAGATCTTTATCTGCTTTATTGGAAATGTTTGTATCCGTTGCCAGTCCTTCTGTTGCTTTGGAGATAGCTTCTGCTACCTGTCCACCGGTAACCAGCCCGGTGTTGCCGGATGTCACAGAACCATCTGCTTTGACGGAAATTTTATTATCAGCAGAAATATCAATACCTGTTCCTGCAGTATAAGTTTTTCCACCTGTGAATCCTGCCAGGGCTTTATTTAATGTATCCCCGGTAATAAGTCCCTTGTCATTGGCTTTATTTTTACCAGTGCCAAGTTTTTCTGCATACTTTTCAGCATCAATGTTGGAAGCATCCGTTTTGGCATAGGTATTACCCAGTCCGGAGAGAGCAGTGTATACGCCGCCGCTTGTCATGAGGCCGGTTCCCTTTTCAGTCACCTCTGTGGTTCCAAGCTTAGCAGAATATTTAACCACATTAATGTTGGAGCCATCTGTATCAGCCTTGCCTTCGGCAGCTTTCTTTGCAGCGGTTTCCGCAGCACTTGTGATCTTTGCTTCCCCGGCTTCAGACAGGTTGTCCAGTGCTGTAGATGCTTTACCGGCAAAAGATGCGTCGGTAGGCATATTCTTAATTGCCTGGTAAACAGTATCGCCTGTGACGATTCCTGTATTTCCAGCTTCTACCTTACCGTTAGAAGTTACACCAAACTTGATTCCCGTTACCACTCCGCTGGTATTTGTTACGGAGCTGATATTTACATTATCTCCACTTACAAGGTTCATCTCATTATTGCTGGATGTCATATTGAAAGCCCGTTTGCCATTCACATCGTACCAGAAACCTGTAGTTTTAATGGAGTTAAGAGCCGTATTTGCTTTGGTCGTTGTCTTCGTCAGCTGATCCTGAAGAGAAGTAACGGTTTCCGCATTGGCCGCAATACTTACGCTGATATTATTAATGCTTTCATCAATGTTATCAAAACGGTCAGAAAGCTGGCCACCTGTTACCGCATCAGTACTCCCGGATTTAATGCTTCCATTAGCCAGACCGGTAAGTTTAGTGTTGCTGAGCGTAATCGCAGAATGATCATCGCCGTCATACAAAACCGTGTTATCGGCCGCCATAGAATTAAAACCGAATGTTAATGCTGCAGCTGCTGCCATTGCTAATACTTTTTTGTTTGCTTTCATAATAGGTTCCTCCAGACTGTACAAAAAAAGGCACTAAAAAAACCTCTTCAGAGTGTGATCATGACTTTGGTTATCAGACCAACATCGAGAGGTTATCTCATTTTGTATTCAGTTGTAGGAACTACAAAAGACGTTTAGAGCTAAACGCCCTAGACATTTAAGAGCTAAACGCTCTCAATGTACGGGTTATCTAGACCGCCCGTCAGGTAACTACCGCCACGCACTCATAAAGAGGCAAGCATCCTGCATCCATCGTCCAGGGATGCATTCCGTTTACACCCACCATCTTCACTTCAGCTTCTTGTGTTTCACCATCTCTCGGTATTTCGCCCAGCCCTCTTGCTCATAGGCCTTAACTAGTACCGCCGTCAGGCAGCCCAACTTTATTGGTAGTGAATGGTAGTGAATTTCACTACCAAAAGTATACCACCATATACGAACTGTGTCAACAGATTTTGTTATAGTTGTATTTTCATCTTCCCATATTGATTCCCTATCAATGTACCTTTCCTTCTACTCCCTGAATATGTTAAATCAATAATTTAACTTAACATTGTTTTGCGTTAAAAATTGACCGTCAATAAAATCAGGCATCGTAACGCATCTATTTATATGTTAAAATGCCTTATTTTATCGCATTTATTTAGCTTAACTCGTTTTTAACTCAAAATATTGAGTAAAAAAATAACTTCATTTTTAATTGAGTTAAAATGTCAGATTGAGATTACAGGGCTACTCTGCTACCGAGTAATATTTTACACTAAGGTTATAGTTCTGTTTTTAGTCCGTTCGTACTGTTTTCCTGCTAAACATATCTGTGGATATTGGAAATTATTCATTATTGTTACATATGCTTATTTTCTTTAACTGCATCTACTTCAATAAAAAAAAGGAAGCATTTCTGCTTCCCTGAAAAATGATTCAGTTATCTTTTTCCGGAACCTGGATTTCATCCTTATGTTCTTCGGCATACTGTTCAAAGTCCTTATCTTCCGCTTCACTCAGGATCCGGATCATTTTCTTGACCGCATCATCTGCAATTTCTCTGTTTCTGATAGCAGTCAGATTAAGTACTGCTGCGTACAGCATCAGAAAAATAGTCTTGTGATTCGAGTTGATAGGATCTACTTCACCTTCTGGAGTCGGCACGTCGGACTGAACCATGGTTCTTACATAGTCCTTGTTATTCTCGTCCTCAAGTACGGTAATATTGATGTGCATTTCCTTGAATTCGTTCTTGTCACTCATTTTGATTTTCCTCCCTTCTTGATTTACTTTACCTTTTCTTTCAATCGGCTTGATGCCTTGAAGGCCACTCTTTTATGAGCTTTTACACGAATCTTTTTTCCGGTAAGCGGATTCAAAGCATACCTGGCTTTAACGCTTGTTAAATGAAAGCTTCCAAACCCCATCATTGATACTTCAATGTTCTTTTCCAGTGCCTCTGTCAGAGTACCGATAAATGCGTCATAAGCCTTAGCAGCTTCATACTTGGTCATTTCGTTTTTTGTGGCCATCATCTCGACGAATTTTGCTTTGCCGATTTTGATTGGTTCTTTCTTCTCCATCCTATTCACTTCCTTCCTTTTTGAATTTGTATATGTAAAACACGGGCGGTTATTATTGTTGTTATTATTGCTCCCTGTGTGTTAACGTCTTCCAAGGGAAAGTCCACGTTCATAGATTTCAAGTTCAGCTACAGTCTTTTCATACTCATCATTCCGTTTGAGTTTGTTTTCATCCAGGTCCTCCCAGCGGATTAATCTGCCATTGGGTGCATCCTTATTGGCATCCACCAATCTGCTCATGGCTTTACCAACTGCATTGCTACGTTCATTATAGGATTTAGATTTCCTGATTCCATAAGTTCCATTCAGGGCAGCATTCTGGTCATTTTCAAATTTAGCCTTCTTTGCCACATTACGGACTTTATAGAACCTTGCCTTAATGGTAGTTTCTTTTGCCTCTTCTGCATTCAACTTCCAGTAAGATTTACCATTAGAGGCATTGTCTTCTTTATATCCTACAACCATTTCCGTAACATTGGCTTTTCCCTGGATAACAGGTGCACCATCTCTTACTGCATGCACCCTGTAAAGAGTCCCATTTTTGGGTATGCCGGAAAGATCCGTCAGGATGAAATAGGTGCAGTCCTGATATTTCACTTTTGGCATCCTCTTTAATGGGATCCGGCCTTCATATTTTAGATTTTTACCAACGGCATTCGGAAGCGGTTCGCTGTATACAATGATGTCCGGCTTATAATTACTCCTAATTAAGGAAGCCTTTTCACGATACAGTTTTTCCTGCTTGGTAAAATAAATATATTTGCCATAATTCTTTTTCATGGACATCTGGTGCTTACTATTTTCGACTTTAAGAGCTTCAAATGTAGAATGTACTTCTTGTTCTTTGCCTCTCAAAGTGCCTTCCTTTGCATCATATTCCTTCTTCAGTTTGGCATTCAAAAGAGTTGTTTCCTGCCACTGCTGCTGTACCTTGTCAGGCACGGTATGGAAAAAGGCCTGTTCCTGATTCATATATTTTTCGAGGTCGGTCAACTCTTTCATGGACCTATGATATTTGTTTTTGGCGTCTTTATAACCAGGAACGATTCTATCTTTTGCCATTTCATAAAGAATAGCGTCCTTGAATACATGCTTTCTCTCTTTCTGGAAGTTTGTAAAATATACGGTACCTTTGCTCTTGAAAGCATTGGCTCTTTCTTCCATGGCAGCAGAGAGATCGGCAGCGGTGATAACCATCGGGTCTTTTTCGTTTGCCTTTTCTTTAGCCTCTGCCCTGGCTTTGGCCCTTTCTTCCTGCAGTTCCTTTGCTACTCGTCTGATTAAAGAGTCAATAGCAAAGATAATCATTTTGGCTTCTTCCTTGGAAGCCTCCATCATTCTTTCTTCATCGTTATCTTTGCTGATTTCTTCATAGGTAGGGTCCTTATCCTTCAAATCGGCAGTAACATCGGCTTCATGTTCAAGTTCTTTTTGAAGTTCTAAAATTCTAGCCTTCTTTTCCGGATTCCGATACTTCTTTCCCATATGAGGAGCTGGCTTTCTATCCAGTAACCGGGCTTCACTTTCTCTGCCACTTTTTCTTAATTCTTCGGCCTGTTTCTTTAGCGTTTTTTCTGAAATTCTGGCAGACATACCTTTTTCTGCAAACTTTTCATTAACCAGTTTTGCCCATTTTTGTCGCATTTCAACAGTAAATTCTTTCTTCGTATACCATGGATCATTGTAGTACCCGGATCCCTGGGTTACTTCTCCATCTTCATTAGTACGATACTGTGCGAAAAACTGGTCAGCAGAAAGAGGACGATCTTTTTCAATCGTCTTTTCATTAAACATGATATGTACATGAATGTTTCTATGATTTGGGTCAAAAGCTGCCGTCTTATCATGCACAGCGTAGGTATATACATGATCCGTGCTTATATGCGCCTCTTGAAGGAATTTATCCACTAAAGCAATATTCTCTTCCAGAGTAAATTCCTCCTGCAGAGCCAGCCGAATTTCCCGATATGCCCTTCCGTTCTTTCTTCTATGTGCTTCCGCTTCGCCCCAGAAGTTTCTTGCGCTATTAGCCCAGCCTGGCAGATTGCCGGTTTTGCTGTATACCAGTTCCTCTTTATGAAGCTTGGTATTTCCATATTTTCCTTCTCTGGTGATGTAATCAAAGTGCTTCTGTGTGTCGATATGTTCTCCCTGCTTAGACTTTGCATGTGGGGTATTAGAGAAATAGAACAGCGCCATGATTACACCTCCTTTACTATTTCGCTTTCACAAATTAAGGAGCTTGCTCCGCCCCTACGGGGCCCGCCTTGGCGGTGGATCCAGCCGTATGCGGCTGGCGCATTTGTCTGTCCTTGACAGACATGTAAATGCGCTCTCCTCGTCTTTTTCCACTCCATTATATCATCAATTTCACTTTTGTAAAATACTTTTATGTAAAATGTACCTTCTGCTATTGTTGTAATAGACTTTATCTCCATTAGTACCCTTTTAGTTTCTGCCTTTTTAGTCCAATTCTGCAAGCGAAAATGGTAGATAATAGCATAACCATTATCTACCCTAACTATTAAATTAATATTCATCTCGAATGTCTTCTGCTACATATGGCTTGATTTTATCATAGCGAATTTCAAAAACCGGATACCGACAAAAGCCGCTACTTTCAAAATGGTCTGTATGTCTTGCAAAGAAATTTGAAAGTAAAAACTTTTCAGCAAACGGATAATTGTTATTATCCACGCAAATAAGAAAGTTCCCTTTCTCTACTTTAAGCCTTGGTAATTTACCCACATTGACACTTAATGCCCCGTATTCATCGAAATTAAAGGTATCGTTTTCTTTGAGTACAATTCCAAAAAATGGGAATTTGTTATCAACATATTTCGCAATCATAAATGCCCCGGTCAATTTTTCACCATTGCCAATGTCGATATCAAATGTTTTGCAATTAAGATTTCTCATTTCTATTTTCCTTTCTTTATAAAACCAAATTGTGAATCATGGCTTCAAGTGAGTCATAAACATGCAATTCTTTTTTTGACGCCGTATACATACCACGCCCACGAATAGTGGGCGTGGTAAAATGGTGCGTCAAAAAAGTGTAGTTCATCTTTTAGTCCATTCATTTGATGCCAGATTATTTTTACTCATATAAAAAAGAAGCACCTATTCCTGGTGCTTCTTTTGACTGCTAGTTATTTTTTTCAGTATCACCGCCTTTGTCCTCTTTTTTCCTGAATCCATAGAATCCTACACGGTCGGCATTGATACATACATTGGTGTATGTCTTTCCATCCTTTTCACGGTTTTCAATGGAAAGGGAACCATACACTTCTACACTGCTTCCTTTTTTCAGATACTGGGCTACGAAATTGGCAGAATCACCAAATGCAGATACATACAGGAATGTAGCAGGTTTATCTGTTCCGTCTTTGTTCTTGCCGTTGTTGTGAGCGATTCTGAAATGAGCATACTTTCTTTTACCGTCTTTTGTCATACCGCATTCCGGGGTAGCTACTACGTTGCCATTGATTGCAATAATATTCATGATTTTCTCCTTTTCTGTCTGAAATGCCAGACTACCGAACTCTTGCATATCCGCAATTCTTTTTTTGACGCCAGATACATACCACGCCCGTGGTTTTCGGGCGTGGTAAAATGGTGCGTCAAAAAAGTGTAGTTCATTTTTTAGTCCATTCCCTGCAGGTAAAGGGAGCTGCTTTTAGTTTTGCAGCTCCCTCTACCATTATCTAAAAAAGAACTTTACATCAGCTTCAGTATAAGCTTTATCATCAAAGCCATATACATCTTCCGGCGTACATTCATCCGCTTTTTCAATCTGAATCTTGAAAATTTTATCCATTGGAATCTGAATGCCTTTTTCCAATCGGAATTTAAATTTGCTACCGAAATCATTCTGATTATCAAAAAATCCGCATTTTGTATTCTTACTTACCTGAATATAGAAACTGGTCTTCCCCCTGGTTTCCCAAATATCTGCCATTCCTAATAAATCACCCAGTGCAATTCTGCACAGCAATCTGAATGCTTTACCAGAATATCCAGTATCAATAATAATGCTGCAATTATAATATTGATTTTCATAGTGTTCAAAGGGTGGCCAGCAGAACGCAAACCTATTAAAACTTTTTCGGAAATGATAATCATACACTTCCCATATTTTCCTTGTTTCTTCAGTTACAATAGTTTCCCTCATTTTTTGATAAACATAATCCAACATCTCATTACTTTCTTTTTTATAAAGTTTCTCAACTTTCCTATCAAAGCTTTCGTTTGGGTTTGGACTATTTAACATTTCACTTACGGTTTTCTCGTCAAGTTGTGAATCATGATCCGCTTTAAGCTTAATTCCGTTATATAACCTCATTTTTTCAATATAACTATCTATTTCTTTCTCAATTAATCTAACCGTTTCTTTTTCATTCATTTTCTGACTACCTACTCCCACAAATCTATGTTTCAACTTTCTATATTTCATATAGCACATATCTCGCAATTCTTTTTTTGACGCCATACATACACCACGCCCATGGATCATGGGCGTGGTAAAATAATGCGTCAAAAAAGAGTAGTTCATTTTTTAGTCCATTCCCTGTAAATGTAAAAATGGCAACATGATTTTTCACATTGCCATTTTTACATTATTTAAAAACTTCCTTCATTTTCAATCATATGCTTCATTGATTCATCTTCTGAACGTGGAATCACAAGTTCATTTATCTTCTTGTTAACTATTCTTTCACTTGGTGACATGTTTTCAAGTTCGTAACCTAATAATTTCCATTTGACTTTATTCCCAAACATTCCAGTTTCATTTTCTGCTTTGATATATACCATGTAATTGCGATTGACTTTATCCATATACTTTACATAAGGCCTATCGGGTGCTACTGTTTCAAGTCTTGATGTTAAACTGATTTTTACATGGTAAACGCCATTTCCCTTATAACTTACATTTCTTCTGAGAAATGTACCGCTATCAATATAATCTCTTGAAAATTCTGCCACCTTTTGCCCCTGGAATTTCTTATGGGGGTCTCCCATCGCAAGCTCTTTTGCATAGGAAATAAATCCTTCACCTCTTTTGGATTCAATGACTGAAAGCCCTTTCCCTTCCCAGTACCCTCTTTCAATAGGCGTCATAAATTTATCTGCCTGCCTTACTGCCTCGAATCTATAATCATCTGTCAAGAAAACTCTCTCATCTGTTTTTTCGATTCCTGCTATAATGGAACTGCCTAATCCTGTAATCAATGAATAAAGGATATAAAGGGATAATGCCAGTAATAAACATCTTTTTAAATATCCAGCTGTAGCTCTTATGATTTCAAACATGATAGCCCTCCTTAAAAATAACTATCAATGAATGACGCTGGGGAAAGTCGGTATATGATTATCACCATCTTTCAATGGTGGAATATCATAATCAATATTCAGTTCAAATTTTTCAATATATCCATATTCCATAGCTCCATTTAGCTTCAATGCTTCTCCTTCTTTGATATACTTTTTCACGCTCTTATATTTCAGTTTTAATCCTAATTCCTTTTTATGATGTTTCATAGCAAGTGCAAGTTCTTTCCTGTTGCTGAAAATTCCGATGATGTGACGTTCACTATCAAAAAATCCATTTGCGTCGCCAATGACATGCAATGTATATACAACATTCGTCCGCATAACTTTGCTATTATTGATGTAAATAGGATGTTCCATTGGGGTGTCCTCCTCGCAATTCTTTTTTTGACGCCGGATACACACCACGCCCACGAATAGTGGGCGTGGTAAAATGGTGCGTCAAAAAAGTGGAGTTCAGGTTTTAGTCCTTTCTTTGGCAAGGGAAAATCCCTGCCTCTTTTTATTAAAACGGTTCGTCATCTTCATTTGGATTATGAACTTTATTTAATGTACCTTCTTCCCATTTTTTGATATATTCAGCCCTTTCTTTATACCTTTCTGCCAATGCCCTGTTGTTATTAATGGTTTTCACTGCCTCATCATATAATCTTTTGTCCTCCTCATCGCTAAAATTCTCATCATAATAATTAACTAAATACTTATTTCCTTTATAAGGCACGGGAACCTTTCCAAAATAATGTTTCATTAAATGCAGTAACCTGGATTCATTTTCATATTTGTAACTGCCCATAAAGATATCATCTCTGAACATATCATCAAAATTACTGTAAGCATGAAACAGATACCCTTCTTTCTGACTTTCAAGCAGCTTGGACACAAACAACTTTTCCCACTCTTTGGCCTGTTTTTCTTTATTTTCAAAAGAGCGAGTATATCTATTATGACTAGAATTTTCATAAAGTGATTTCGCTTTCTCTATCAAATCAAAGCATGTGATTGCGACGCTCATTGAATTATCAATAAAATATAAAAGGCTTTCTTTTTCGGTTCCTACAAAAAATGCAACAATATTAAGATTCATTGTCCGTCCTCCTCGTATCAAAATGCAATTCTTTTTTTTGACGCCGGTTACACACCACGCCCACGAATAGTGGGCGTGGTACAATGAAGCGTCAAAAAAGTTTAGTTTATTTTTTTAGTCCAATTCTACAAAAAATAAATGGAGCTAATAAATAGCACCATTTATTTACAAGTATGCTTTCAGTTATATCTGAAGCTTAAAATCAATGATTCTGAATCAGATTAAATTCAGTCAGAGCCTGATTCAAGGTAATAGATACTGCTTCTTCATTTTCATCATGTCTTACGCCTTTTCTTACTGTAACTTTTGTGCTTTCCTTAATCAATGTTTTCTGATTTTTCACATCTGTCAGCTTGTAATAAACCGGAATTATCTTATATGGTTTCAAAGATTCATCAGTGTTATTGATTACAATTTCAAGAAAATAATTCATGCCATTTTCATCTGCAAGCTTTTTACAGATATAATCATGACTCTTACTGTTTTCATATTTTATTCCGTTTTCCTTAAAAACAACAGTAACATCATTTACTGTTTTCCCTTCAAGCAAGTGAGTACCTTCTAATTCCCATTTAGAGCCAGGAATTTCGAGAGGCCTTTCACCATCATAAACTGCCATACCCATAAATGGCTTTGTGGTATTATTAGCCACCATGGTATTTACTACACCGCCAATACCCACAATCATTAGAATGAAAAGGACTGTAACTAACTTTTTCATGGTTCATACCTCCACAATTCTTTTTTTGACGCCAGATATATGCCACGCCCGTGGTTTCCGGGCGTGGTAAAATAGTGCGTCAAAAAAAAGTAGTTTATTTTTTAGTCCAGTCCTCGAAGTAAAAAAAGCTGGTGAAACTTGTAACCATCACCAGCTTTTTGCATTTACTTAAAACTGATCACCTCCGTCTTTAATTTCAACGCCAAGATTTTCGCTAATTTCTCTTATGAGTTCAGGCATATATTTCTGATAAAGTTTCTTGTTAACCAGTGTCACGTCTGTATCTAATCCCTCCAGATTTATATGCAGGTCTTCCACTGGATACAGCTGTTTTATGGTTTCTTCTTCCTGACTGAGTTTTTTCCTTTTTAAGCTATAAAGCCTGGTTTCCATATCTTCAATGGCATCATGCTGGCATTGAGCCATTATGTTCTTTAATGTAATTCCCTCTTTGCTATATTTGTGGTTTTGCCTTATTTCAGCAATAATAATTCTGAGGTCGTACTTAATATTCCTTAAAAGTACCAGGTCTTCAGGCTTGCACTGCAGTAATATAGCCAAAATTTCTTTATTTGTATAATTTTCCATTATGCTTTCTCCTTATGTAGTCGGTCTCAGTTGCTTTTTTCGGTAACTGAGCCTTATCAAAAATCTCGCTTTCCCTCAAGTCCATCTTTGCTATACTTCGCTATACTGCTTGGTAGGCGGTAATTGCCCTGGCTTGAATAATCAATATTCAATTCATAATCAATAATGTTGCCTCTGAAAAAATGCATAGGTTTAGTAGACAGGCAGTGCGGTAATTCCATAACTCCATATTCTTCTATGATTTCCACAATGTCCTTATACTCTATATCCACTTCAAGCTCTTTCCTGTGTTGATATAAAGCTAGGGCCAATTCTTCTTCTGATGTGAAAACTCCAATAATTTCTCTTTCTTCTCCTGATACGTCTGGATACGGGCCATATAAAATATACGCTTTCATTTTATTTCCCCTTTTTCAGCATAAAACTTGAGGTAATGCCCCATTTCAGCATTGCATTGATAATAAGAAATAGAATTCACCATATGATTCCAATACTTTTCTTTTTGCTCATCAGTCATCGTCAAAAGCCACTCTATGGCATTGACTCCCATTAACCATGGATTGCTATTAACAGGACAAGCATAAACCTTATTCCCGTTCATATACATTTTATGTGCAATTCTCTTATTAATTCTTACCAGCTGTTTTCCATCATAGTTTGTAAAGAATTCATTTCTCATTGAGATCACCTCTCGCAAATCTTTTTTTGACGGCATATACATACCACGCCCGTGGTTTTCGGGCGTGGTATAATAGCCTGTCAAAAAAGTGGAGTTCACTTTTTAGTCCATTTCAGCCTTGCACTCAATTTTACAAATGAAAGATGCAGCTTGACTATTAAGTCAGGCTGCATCTTTCATTTTTTTAAATTGCATTTGGACAGACATATAAAGCGAACATGACATCTACATAGTCTTCCCCAATTTCTATATCCAAAATTTCATCCTTATAATACTCGTAAAACAAGCTTTCTACGTTTTCAGGTTTTCTTCCTTTTAAATCATCTAAATCAAAAATGAAATTGCCGCTTTGGGTCTCCAATCTTCCTAAATCAAACAGTCCTTGAATAAAATTTTTATCATCTTCCATTTTTTACACCCGGATTTCAATAATACGCTGAATATGAGCATCAATATTCTGTGTATCACATTCATTGTATGTAAAATAGCTTTCATTACGGATTCCTTTGACTTTCTTTTTCAATAACGACAAAGGTAATGGAGCTTCATCCTGTTCGGATGTATACCCTTCCCACCATAATTTATCCTCACCATCTTCACGTCTTTCCCAAATTTGAATATAGTCATCATTAATAAGTTTAACTACATCCGATACTTTAATATTCATACCTATTCTCCTTTACAATAATCAATACCATTCTTTAAGTTAATGGGGTAATCTCCTTCATAATGGTCTGTCACTCCCCAATTTTCTAAATACTCACCATCTATTTCAGACCAATTAATATCTTCCTCTATGTTCTTTATTGTTGGAAGTATGGTTTTATAAGCAGTATCCTTTTCTGCGTCAAGAATTTCCTTCCGCTTAGCCTTCAGTTCTTCAATATATTCGTTACATTTTTCTATTCCACTTTTGGTTAACATGATTCTCATAATCCCACCTCTTTTTTTGACGCCAGGTACATACCACGCCCACGATCAGTGGGCGTGGTAAAATGGAGCGTCAAAAAAATTGAGTTCAATTTTTAGTCCAATCCCTCATAATGAAAAAGAGACCATATATTGTGGTCTCTTTTTCATTATGCAGTCCTTAAAATACCCCCGAACATTGGTCTAATCTGAATATCACCCCAGTCCACATCGCCTGTCTCATTATACACAGCAGAATATACAATACCATTTTTATCTGGTCTTTCATTTTCCCATACTCTCTTATCAGGCGTAATAAAAAGTACAGAAATCCACAGTCCAAATTCAGTATGGTCTACAATTGCAAAGTACGGAAAATACCCGGCTTCCTTTACTTTTTCTATTGCCTCTCTTACTTCTTTTTCGTAAGTGTATCCAGGCAGAAAATAATTGACAGGAATCCCTCCCATTCTTTCAGATACATAGAATACATCATTATCTCGATAATCTTTTAATGCCATGGATTCAAGTTTAAGATTTTTAAGTCTTTTTACTGCTTCTTTTTTCAATTCTTCTTTTGTCGTATTGATTAATCCAAGTAAATAAATATTTTCATCTTCTGTTGTTGTAATATCATCATGTGGAGGCAGACCCACTATTTCCAAACTTGCTTTTTCTTCCTGTACAATTTTACGCAGTTCTTTCCTATTCTTATGGAGATAAAGATAAAGATCCTCTTCATCGTTCCAAACTAAAGAATGTTCCTTGTCACTAAAAACGATTCCTTTTTCATTACCCACATAATGCTTTTCTCCATCCTTATAATTCACCTGTAATCTGATTTCCATGTTGACCTCCTTGTTCGATGAACCTCTCGCAATTCTTTTTTTGACGCCAGGTACATACCACGCCCACGATCAGTGGGCGTGGTAAAATGGAGCGTCAAAAAAGCGGAGTTCAATTTTTAGTCCCATCTTTCTCTAGGCATAGGGGAAAATAATGTCCCTTATGCCCTGCTTTTACCATACGTAAAAATATTCCCTATCCAGCCTCATTGGAAGAATATCCAGAAAATGGTCATCATAATGGGCTTCCCCATTGCGAAGGATTGATTCAAGTTTATTCCCGTATCCATCTTCATAGTCAGAATCGAAGCCCTTGCCATTTTCATCTACGCCTGGCTCTAATGCTAAATTCTGAAGGAAGATATTAATCGCTTTTTGGCGGTTGCATGTTAAGATTTTCATATCCATAATCCTTAACAAATAGAATTTCTCATAGCACAAACTTTTATCCATTAAATGATAGGCTTCTATATCTGTCATTTTTATTCTCCAATTCTGCGTTTCAGCATGAATGTAAATTCTTCATCGTCCACTTTTTTATGAAATACCTCTTCATATGCCCTTTTAAATAAGTCAATTCCACCTGAAGAAGCCCAATCACCATAATTACCATCGGAAGAAATAGTTTCGCTTCCTTTGCAGTGTAGATATAAAGCAGAGCACAAAATAGCCGTAACCACCTTATCATAGGGCCTCATACCTGTTTTGCAGAAATTAAAAGAAACATATTTATCGTTAATTTTTTCAATCAGAAATGTTTCAAAATCTTCCCCTTTTTCAGCAGAGCCATTCAGCCAGATTTCGTTTTTTGTGATTATGGGTTCTCCCTCTCCCGGTCCGCCACAAATGGCTACGTTTCCCAGTTCTACAATCTTTCTTGTGATTCGTGCAAGATTTTCATCTGGTTCAAGCTTTTCAAAATAATGTGTGTATCCCATGGTTTTTTCCTCTCTTTTCAATTACTCAATTCTTTAAAATCAGCAACCTTGAAGTTTTCTACACTATTGGAAAAATCAAGTGCATTATATTCCCACATTTCAAGTACCTTTTCCCACGCCTCCTCTCTATTTTTAGCTTCTATTTTAATGGTCATACGTCTTGATTCTTCTAAATCCAATATATATTTCATGGTTCAGCGCCTCCTGCAAATCTTTTTTTGACGGCATATACATACCACGCCCGTGGTTTTCGGGCGTGGTATAATAGCCTGTCAAAAAAGTGGAGTTTAGTTTTTTAGTCCTTTTCCCAACCGGATAATTGAATCCGGTTAAATTTATGCTCCTTCCTTAATTTCTACTCCATAAATCTTATGTGCAAACATAGGCGATACACTGTACTCTTTATTTTTAGCAATCAGCCTATGAATTTCCCGTGTACTGTAATCCTTGTACGGTCCTTCATTATATTCCCAGTCATCAAAAATTTCTTTTCCTTTATCTGTAAGTACTAAAACCTGCATGTTGTGTGTTCCGTCATGATGTGAACACCGAATATAAAGATTTCCATCCTCATCAGTAATTTCAACAAAATCACAGTCTTCACGAAGCATGTCATATAATTTCATAAAATCACCGATGCGGCCACCAGCATGCGTTCCGGTCCAGGTTCCTACGGTTCCAATGAAGAGGACAGTCTTACCGTCAAAAAACTTTTTTAATTCATCCATAACATCGTCATATTCCTGCTGCTCTTGGAAAGACACTTCTTCCCAGATATCATTTTCTGATACTTCTACATCTTCTTCAGCAGTTGATTCCAAAAATTCCTTTGCCATATCATACCGTTCAGATACATCATAATTGCTAAAAATTGTTGTTTTCATATCGGACACACTCCTCTGTAGTTTGATTTAAAATCTCGCAATTCTTTTTTTGACGCCGTATACACACCACGCCCACGGATCGTGGGCGTGGTAGAATGGTGCGTCAAAAAAATGTAGTTCGTTTTTTAGTCCAATCTATCTGATTCAATAACAAGTAAAATACTGAAAATAAAAAAGAGCCTTTATCGGGCTCTTTGATTCGTTGCTGTTCTTACAGGGAAAAGCCCCCATGTCCTGTGGGGGTCGATGACAAAAAGGAGCCAAATTACTTCGGCTCCTTTTTACATAAGCTGGTGCTCCGCCAGCTTTTTTTCGTACTCTTCTTTACTATTATTCCAACATCCAAATCCGTATTCGTCCCTTTCCGTGATTGGCCGGGCATCCTGCCGCAGCCGCCATATTTCCTTCAGAGTGGGAATATAATGCTGATTTACCCATGATTCGATTATCCCCAGGAACTCTTTATCTAAAGCAATAGGCTTATATCCCATACTTTCCAGGGATAGGGGCAGGTAAAGCCGTGTGAAGTCTTCCCTGTGAAGGTCATGAAAATGGCCATGGATATTAATGTCTGCATTTCTATATCCCCACACCGGCGCATGAGAAAATAAGATGGTGACGCCTTCCATCCTTATCGTAAAGGAATCGCAGGCAAAGTCCCATCCGATATTCATGTAATATGGTATGGACCGGGTATCATGGTTGCCACGAACCAGAATCTTGTGGCCTGGAAGCCTTACCAACCGTTCCATTGCCTTCTTGCCCCAGGCGCAGTCTCCCAGATGGATGATGGTATCTTGAGGCGATACCATACGCCGCCAGTTGTCACAGATTATGGCAGTGAAATTTTCAGGTCTTCCACAGGTTTTGACCATGTTAAAATGGTCGAAATGTGTATCTGTTATAACCCACAGCATGGAAATCAGCTCCTTTGGCCCATTATATCATGGAAAGCACATGCTTAAAACTTATGGCTTTTAAATAACTTTCTGAAAATCTTTGATAAAGTACGTCATTCCACCTGCTTTGATATATGGCAGTCCGTTAGCCTTATAATATTTAACTTTGCACCATCTGACATCATAAAGCTTTGTTCCATGCATAAATGCTACATGCATATATTCCCTTTTATCCGGATTTTCTGCTTTTTCCATGGAATCAGATAAAATGACAATAGCAGCATACGCACAAATAAAGTAAATAGCAATTGGCTTTTCCTTTCCATGATAGAGTCTGTTAAACATGATAGTCTTCTCCGTTAATCAATCTCCATATAATCGCCATAGGCAATGTCACAGGCAATAGAACTTTCTACATTGTGAACTTCCCCATTTTTAAGATGAATAATCCTGCAGCGACTTACAAATTTACCAGTGATTTCATCCGTGTCATCGTAAATTTCATTGTCTTCCACGTCCCATGTCTCAGTTGTCATTCTGTTAAATAAATTTTCATTTTTGATTTCCGTTGGCTCTATATCATTTCCAAACAATACCTTCATCATTACGACTCCTTCCATATTTAAAGGACTCCTAACCCCCCTACAAATCTTTTTTTGACGGCTTATCTACACCACGCCCGTGTTTTTCGGGCGTGGTATAATGGCCAGTAAAAAAAATGGAGTTCAGGTTTTAGTCCTTTCTCGATTTATTGCCTCTGTACAAGGGAAATGCACCTAAAATGCCGGTGGCTTTCAAAACCCCCGGCATCCTTTACACTTGAAATTCATCCTGCACTTTTTTGATCGCCTCAATTACGCTATTCTGCGTAATCCTCGTTAAGTCCGGTTCATCCCGGTTTCCCGAATTATCATCCTTTTTTAGCATGATGGGAACATGATTGAATTCTCCTACTTCAACCATATATTCTTTCTCGATTTCTTCCTTTTTCATAATGTTCACTCCTTATGCATTAAACTTAGAACCGCCTTGAACACACATAAATCTTTTTTTGACGCCAGATACATACCACGCCCACGATCAGTGGGCGTGGTAAAATGGTGCGTCAAAAAAGTGTAGTTTAGCTTTTAGTCCATATCATCGGGTTTAGGACTCCCTTTAACAGGGAGTCCTTTTTCACCTTACATGGTAGTTGATAATTTGTCACAAACTGTGATAAATTGTAACAAATATATCCGTTACGGCAGGTCCTCCATGTGGCAAGCGGCAATTCCGGCCAGTTTCCATTGTTCTCTTAAGGTTATTCCATCCGGAAGAATCAGATGAATAGCGTTATTAGCAAAATCTTTTGCATCATTCTTCGCCAGTCCTTTAAGATGAGGATATTTAAGTAAAATTTTATTTACTGCATTATGCAGTCCGGCATCTTCAAGTTCTCTTGCATATTTGATTTCATCATATTTCATTTTTACCACTCTTTCTTTTTAATTCCTCCTATTTAACCAAAAACGATTTCATCAAAAAGGGACATCTGAAGGATACCGTCATCCATCATGCCATCCACCATTCCCATATTCAGATAGCACATTTCATTTACCTTGTCGTATTCCAGAATTTTTCTTTTATCAATGTCATTCATCAGGGCGAGAAAATAACTGATTCCATGAAACAATTTTTCAAGTGTCAGCTCATACTCTGTAATTTCATATATTTCACCGTCTTCATTTTCATAATCTTCAAAGGGTTCCGATAATGTAAATTCAAGAGTGCCCCCATTAGCCAGTGTTTCCGCTTCCGGTTCATATTCCGTTTCCTGTGGAATTGGAAATTCAGCTTCTTTTTTAATAAGGCAGGAATCACACCAGTATGTGGAACCGTCCCCGTCAATAATATCTGTAAGCATGCAACGGATATCATCCTTTTTTAGCATGATGGGAACATGATTGAATTCTCCTACTTCAACCATATATTCTTTCTCGATTTCTTCCTTTTTCATAATGTTCACTCCTTATGCATTAAACTTAGAACCGCCTTGAATACCCCCAAATCTTTTTTTGACGCCATATACATACCACGCCCGTGGTTTTCGGGCGTGGTAAAATGGGGCGTCAAAAAAGGGTAGTTTGGTTTTTAGTCCAGAGCTTGCAGTATAAGAACGGCAGGAAAAGTTCTGCCGTTCTTCAAACATTGCATGTTTTTTATTGTCAGCGATTAGATTTTCGTTTTTTTACATATTCCATCATATCTTTCAGTGGAATTTCATTAGTATCATAGCTGACATAATTCTTTTTCCATGGATCCTCAGATTGGGTTACATTAATGAGCTGCCGTGTTGAGTACTTAGAAAGTTTCCTAACTACATATTCGATAAGTCTCTTGTCTTCTTCCATAATAATGACTTCAGCTTCTGTACTTTCTATTGGCAGATACTTAAATTCGTACTTTTCATAATGACGATATACTTCCGGCACTGTGGGCCCAAGATCCCATGCTTCTATACGTCCATCGAAGCAGGGCCTCCCCGTTAAGTCCAAAAATATAATCTGAAGGAAGTAGAGGATTTTCTGAAGCCTTACATTAGTTATTTCTTGACGATCTTTACGAGCTGAATAGATGACATAACGGCTTACTCTTAATGCATCATATCTTCCTGTATTTTCCCAGGTATTACGCTCCTTAAGCAAAGCTTTTTTCATCTTTCGTTCATATAAGATTTACCGGCAGGTATTTTTCTTTTCGATTTTAAATCTCTTTAGAAAAAGCCTGCCGATTATTATCCTTTTTTATTTTAGTGATTTACCTTAAATTATTGTTTCTTATCCTGTGCAGCGTTGTCTTCTTTCTTTCTGAACCCATAGAATCCTACTCTGTCTGCCATAATATTGACATTGGTATATGTTTTACCGTCCTTTTCACGAATTTCGACGGTAAGGGAACCATACACTTCCACACTGCTTCCCTTTTTCAGATACTGGGCTACAAAATTGGCCACATCTCCAAAGGCAGAAACAAAAAGGAAAGTAGCCGGTTTATCTGTGCCATCTTTGTTTTTACCGTTGTTATGGGCGATTCTGAAATGAGCATATTTGGTAGCACCATCCTTTGTCATACCGCATTCCGGGGTTGCTACTACGTTTCCATTGATTGCAATAATATTCATGATTTTCTCCTTTTCTGTCTGAAATGTCAGACCACCGAACTCTTGCGTATCCGCAATTCTTTTTTTGACGGCAGTTACATACCACGCCCATGGTTTGAGGGCGTGGTAAAATGGTACGTCAAAAAAGTGTAGTTTCTTTTTTAGTCCATTTTCCTGCCCATGAAGATCCTACTTCAGAGGCAATATTCTCTTACGGTTCCGAATCTCCCACCTCCCATCCCGGCTGGATACCCATATCGCCTCTCACAACCTCAAGGCATCTGCCATTCATATCAAAGATGGCGGCAGCGTTAACCACCCGATGAAGGGTATCTACACCAAGGCCACTGACATTAGCAAACTTTCTGCTGAGATACATGGAAATGGCAAGTGCGATTTCATCACTCAGCTCCCTGTATTCTTTATCATTCAGCGGATACGGGTCTTCATCAAAATAGGCCTGTTCCTCGTCAAGTGCGGTCTGCTCCATATCTTCCATAATCCGTTCAGAATCTATAAGGCTTCCGTTGATTTTGAACGGCTTATCAGAGCACCCGATATAAACCTGATTATCCTCGCTGAACATAAAAGAGTCGTGGGCTCTCATATAGGCATCCCTGATTGTTGAAAAATTGCCATAATAATGTTCCTCATCAAAGGAATACATATATTTCTTATCCTTATCCGTTCTTGCAGTCATATTTACCATCTCCCTACTCTCCTAGACTCCACAGTATTTTTCTGATTTCTGCAGCATCAAGCAGGCCCAGCTCCATAATGACATCTTCACTGCATTTTAAATATTTTATGAAGAAATCCAGCTGTTTTCTGGCTTTTCCCAGCTCTTCCTCATCTTCCTTGGTAATAATAGATTTATCCAATGCTTCATAGTAAGAAACCCTGTAAGCAAGCTCATTTACATGCTTTCCCCATCTTCTGATAATGTTGACTGCCGTTGCTTTTCTGCTCTGCTCATCCATGTTTATTCCCCTCTTTACTTTTATGAAACACTTTTATCTACATAAAGGTAGACTTCAATAAGGATACCCGGCATCCAGATTGACCATGCCCATGGCGATATCTTTGATATATTCATTATAAGCTTTCATATCATTATTTTCATAGTATGAAATTGCATGACCGCATACTTGGGCGCTGAAATAGCTTTTGAAGCAGCATCGATGAGAAAAGGCTTTATTTTCCGTGTCCCATACATACCACTTATCACAATGAAGCTTCGGGATAAACCTTGTACTTTTCATGATAGAACCTCCTTACACAACATCCATGGGCCTTAATAAAAATCACGAATCTTTTTTTGACGGCATAAAAATACCACGCCCCTAGTTTTGGGGCGTGGTAAAATGGAGCGTCAAAAAAATGGAGTTCGATTTTTAGTCCTTTTCACTTAAAAGGCCGGTTCATGCCGTATTTCTTCTTCCGTAATTTCATGTCTTCTTTCTTCCATGGTATGTGGAATTTTTACACTGCTAATCACATTTTCAACGGTTGCTTCATCCGGCTTTCTGCCCGTCAACTCATAATTCAGTATTTCAGGGTTCAGGCTGACAAGACCATACCAGTGTCTTTTGGGATGAACCTTGACCTCAACATAATAGTAATTTTCAAGATCCTTTAATTTCTTTGAATAGGAGTATTGTTTGGAATAAGAACCGTCTTTAGCAACGCCATATAAGGCTGTTGCTGTCGTAACTTTTATATGATATACCCCATTGCCTTTATAGCTTAGATGCTCTTTCATATATGATTCAACTTTAGGCTGATAAAGTCTTACCTGATTCGCTACCTTTTCCCCTTTGTACTTTTTCTCCCAGGATCTGGATAAGATAAGGTTAATCCAGGCTACTGTAGTATCTGAACTGGCCGGTTTCACTATTTTAAACCCCAGTTTTTCCCATCGGTCTTCTTCCAGCTTATACAGGTAATCCGATACCTCCTGAGTTACTTCATACTTGTAAGACTGACTTACAAGGTCACTTTCGTCTGGCATATTAAATGCCATGACAACACCTCCATAAGCGCTGGTTAATATGCAGTAAACAATAAACCAGCCAATCATACTGAATATTAGCCCGATAACAGCCGACACTATCTGCGGCCAAAATACTATAATAAACATTCCTGTTCCCTCTTATCCCCAATTATTTTATGTTAATTTGTGATAAACTGTCACAATTTGTTACATTTTATCACAAATTGTGACAAATCGACACAAAAAGCAGGAGCCCTTTAGCTCCTGCTTTCAAAGATTTTTCTATCCTATTTCTTTTCTGCTAAAACTTTCTGCAATTCTGCTTCCAGTTTTTCAATCCTTTCATCCTGGCTTGCCACCTTCCGGTTGAGTTTGTCATAATCATCTTTATTGACCATGACCTTTTCTACATTCTTACCCATGCCAATTTTGAAGGAAACACCGGCAGAAATCTGTGGATCTCCATTGCCAACGGTAGCTGCCAGCGATACGGTGGTTCCTGCATTGGGCCGGTAGAAAGCACCTACAGCAGAGGCATTGGCGTTCTTGTAATGACCATAGCCAACGGCGAAGTCCCATTTATCATCAGGATTGAAGTCCTGCGGATGAAGGGCTGCCAGGGCTGCAGATCCTGCTCCTACCCTGTTGATATCCTTTGTAAGCCTGTTACTCATATCCTGAATTTCATTATGGAGTCCTTGGGCGGTGCCTTTGATTTCACTATCCAGGGCCAGGCCCATGGTGTTGACGTATCCTACGTCGGCCTTGGTCTGAAGGGAATCATAGACGGTGCCACCGGTTACCAAGCCGTTGTTGCCTTTCTCTACCTTGCCGGTATTAAGCTTGGCAGTGAAGGAACCCACATTGATGTTTGAACCGTCTGCATCAGCCTTGCCTGTCTTCAGAGCGGAGATATCCGAAGTGTTGGTTTCTACCTGCTGTTTTACAGGAGTGAAATCGGAAACATTCACTTTCTGGGAGAGTCCCTGGTCAACGTAGGAAATATCCGCTTTCTTGGCAAGGCCGGTATCCACATAGGACTTGTCAGCCTTGTCTTTGATGGCTTCGTAGACGGTACCACCGGTGACAAGGCCTGTGTCCCCGGAAGCGACAGTGCCGTCCGCATCAACGGAAATGGTATTACCGGAGATGGTTACATGATCCCCGGCAGAGAGGCTGGCCGGAGCTCTCATAGGAGCGGCCATGAAGCTTGTCTTCAGGAGATTAGCCTTGGCAGAAGTAGTAGTGGATGCAGAAGAAGCGGTATTGGCTGCCAGTACGTCTCTTACCACCTGTTTGATTACATCTCTGCCATCACTGGAGATGTTGGAAAGAGAAGTATCCACGAAGTTAGCCTGGTTATTCTTCATATTGCTGATGGCGCCGGTCACGGAAGAAGAGATGGATGTGATGGTCTTGCCATAAGTGGAAATCTTGTCAGAGAGCTTTTCTACTTCCTGGGAAGTGGTATTGATTTGTGTGTTCAGGGCATTGGTCGTTGAGTAGACGGTACCGCCAGTTACCAGGCCCGTATCCCCGGAAGCAATGGTACCTGCCTTCTTGACAGAAATGGCGTTGGCAGAGGAAATATCAATGTCTGAACCTGCAGTATAGGTTTTACCACTGCCACCACCGGCATTGGCAACTGCCTTGTTAAGCTGTTCTACCGTAACGGCATCATGATCATCAACACCATCAGCAATTTTCACCAAGCGGTTATAATAAGCAGAAGAATAGGTATTTTCTGTGACGATTGGGTACTTGAATAAGCCAGTAGTACTGGGCCGCGGATCTCCGTTGGGGCCTGGCAGGGCTACATTCGCGCCTGTATAAAGCTTCCAAGTCACGGTATACCCGGATACATCACCTTTATCATGGCCAAAAGCAATCGTACCATCTTGATTCGTAGTGGCCTGATAACCAATAGCAGTTCCATTGACAGTCGTAACAACAGACTGATTACCGGCAGCAAGTGCATTTGCTGCACTTACTCCGGTTGAACCACCAGCAATCGCAGTCGAATAATCTCCACGTACTACCGAATTTTCTCCTCCTAATACTGTAGCAGACTGATCAGAGTTAAATTGTACAGGATTTAACCCCAGGTTAATGTTATCTCCTATAGAAGAAGGAGTATCTACCACAACATTATTTTTTCCACCAAATACGGAAGAAAAGGCCCCATATACTTCATTTCCTGAACCACCAAAAACTGAGGAGTAGTTAATATGTGCCTTATTGTTGGCTCCCCCAAAGACCGAGGAGTAGTTATCGCTTGCCGTATTGGCGGATCCCCCGGAGACAGAGGAGCCGGTACCGCTTGCCGTATTGGATTTTCCCCCGGAGACAGACGAGTTGAAACCGCTTGCCGTATTGGCGGATCCCCCGGAGACAGTTCCGGCTGCAAATGTAGGCAATATTCCACCAAATAAAAGAGCCGCTGAAACAGCGGCTGTAAAAAATAACTTATTATTTTTTCGCATGACAAATACCTCCATATATGTGTTTAAACCCATAGAGACATCTGTCATACTATCTAAAGGTATAGTACTACCCCCCCCGAATTTGTCAACTGTGTTCGATTAGATAGACTGTTAAAATTTCTTGAACTTCGCAATTCAAAGAAAAAAATTAACTTCCTTTTTGACGGCTTGGAAAGACCACGCCCTTGGTCTTTGGGCATGGTATACTAGCCTGTCAAAAAGATGGAGTTTGGTTTTAGTCCTTACCAGGCCTTCTGTAAATTTTTAGAAGGCCCGGTCTATTTAACCAAGTAAAACAACAAGATATGCATTAAACTTCAACGCCATTTACATTATTCGTTTGGGCCTCAAGCATTTCAAGGTGATAATACTGAATACTACACCTTTTCAAATTGATACATTCTGCCATGGTATGCTCGTTATCATCTACGCCATCCAAATGCTCTCTTTTATTCCAGTTCTCTACCAGAAGATTTACGAATCTTTCAAAAGCTTTCTTTTTATCATCATAAATCTCAATAAAATGGCCTGAACCATCGTCAATAATCTCATTTATAAGATAAACATTTTTCTGTGGATTCTGATTATCCATATCTTATCGCCTCTTTTCCTGCTTGATTTTTAGAAATCCACCAACGGCCTTATTTCTGGAATCCACGAAGGATCATCCCTGTCTCGGATTTTCTTCATCTTGTTTCTCGTTTCCTCATCAGCCAGATAAAATAAAGTGTCAAAAAAACTATGAGGGGCAAGATAATGATAGTCACGGGTTTCACGCCAGTTTGTAATATAGTGCAGTTTATGATTGTAAAGTATTTCATCAACCTGTTTGACTGTTACACGAACTGCTCCATCTTTGCAGGTTTTTACGGCTTTTTCTTCTTCACTATTCTTTACAAATACAATATAATCCCAGAAATTTAGTTTATAGTACTTCATCCGCTTGAAAACCTTCATGATGTTTTCCTCCTTATGCATCAACCGCTTATACACATATCGTAATTCTTTTTTGACGCCGTTTCTGCACCACGCCCACGATCAGTGGGCGTGGTAAAATGGAGTGTCAAAAAAGAGTAGTTCATTTTTAGTCCAATTCCAAAGCAGGAAAAAGCTCCTGGCTTTTCTCCTGCTTTATCTTTATCCTGTTGTTTCCTCATCATAAGTATCTTCCATATCATCATACTTAATGCTTCTGATTCTTCTTCCATCCAGATAAACTACTTTTGTTGGTTCCTCCCCTCCTTCATAGTTTGAAAAAAGAATGACTTTAACATGGTATTTCCTCGAAATTTCCTTAGCAATAGGAAAAGGTACCTTCCATGCAGTATCAAAAGTACAGGACATCCTGTCCTTGTCGGTATACTCGAAAGGGAATGGTTCTGACGCATTCCATTTGGTTCCCCATTTAGCATTGCACCAGTCATACCAGCTTACATAGCCATACTTTGTTATGTTGGTATAGATGTCAGCTCCCTGCCTATACATTTCTTCCAATCTATGATTGAAGCAGTCATCCCCTTCATAATCCTCAAGGTCATACATTTTGTTGTCCTTCCGATAAGTAAATTCCCTTTTACTAAAGTAACGACTGTAATCCTTCAGCATTCCTTTACCGCTCTTCAAACAGTAATACCTAAAACTGTCCGCCTCACATCCCACGGTATCCGTATCGATGGTTTTGGGCATAGGAACAATCCTGTTAAAATCTATGAATCTGATGGTTTTCCCTGTTAATTCATCTTTTTCAACTGACGTAATTTCATGTTCGATTTTTGTAAGTAAGTCCATATCTTTGGATACGATGGTCAGTGTATTGCTTGTCCAGTTTGGCATTTTAAATTTTCCTTTCCAGGCTCATACTTTCATATGCCTTATTATAATATCCCAGTACTTATCTCTTTCTTTATCATACCAATCATACATGATTCGTAATTCTTCCAGCATTTGTTCAGCTAGTTCTTTAATTTTAATAAGCCTTTCATGGTAATCTTTACTGAACTGATTTTCATTTACCTGATACCTGATACCTGATGTAGTAAGCACTATCAAACATTTTGCTAAAGGTCTTCCCTTTTTCATAACATTCCACAAATCATATAAATTCCTTATTAGTAATAATAAATTTCTTATCGGTGATAGCAGGTCCAATTTTCCCTTTTTTACGGTTATTAAAATGGAATATTTTGGTCCTCGTCTTTAATCCCCATTTCGTTCAGCATTTTTCCTATAGCTTTGTGGTAGCTGACACGCTCTTTTAAATCATTGATTCTTCTTACCGCCTGTTCATATTTATCCCTATCAATCTCGTCATAAAAGTTTTTGTCTGTTGCGAAAGTGCAGTAATCATTTCCCTGATAGGGCACAGGAATTTTACCAAAGAATTCCTTCATCAAGAAAATGAGACTTGCACTACCATCTCTGCCCCTAAACTCATCATCATAAAGCATATCATCAAAATTACTATAAATATTATAGAAATAGTGATTCTTTACACACTCCTCAATCTTTTTAAAAAACAGGCTATCCCATGCCTTGCTCATTTCAATAATACTGGAAAAGGTATGCGTGTACCTGTCATGGGCATTGGCACCTGTACCGACGCTTCTGATATTCTTATTTTCCGTAAGGGTTAAACGTGTAATGGCATTCTCCAATGCACTGTGAAGAAAATACAGATAGCACTTTTTCCCATCATCAATATAAAATGCGACTACGTTCATTTGAATCCTCCTTGTGACTGCTCTCAAATTGCAAATCTTTTTTTGACGCCATATACATACCACGCCCGTGGTTTTTGGGCGTGGTATAATGTCCAGTCAAAAAAATGGAGTTCATTTTTTAGCCCAATTCCCGGCAGGAAATATTCCTGCCGTTTTTTACCACCCTCCCTTCATTCAATTCTTTACGCAGGATGCAGGAGAATACGTTCTCCTGCACTTTATTTATACTGTTATAGAATTTCCTATGACAGTACGACAGGCCCTTGAAAAGCTAATAATGATAATCAAATACCTGGTTCACCCACAGATTGATGTATGTTTCTTTCTGTGTGCCTTCTTTCATTCTCCTCTCAATATCACTAATCAACGTCTGTAAGTAGTGATATGCGTTTTCTACTTCTCCATAATTGTTGATGAACAGAAGCCCGTACAGTTCTTCAATTTCTACGTTGGTAGATTTTTCTTTAGTTCTCCTGCAGTATTCTTTCATTCCTTTAAGAGAAAGTTTCACCAAGCTTTCCTTGGCACATTTCAAATTCCAGTTCACCTCGCCTTGAAATTCTTTCTTGAGGCAGTCCATGGCATCTTTATATCTCCTCTTATTGCTTTTATGTACCTCATCGGCATAGTCGGCAGTAGAAATCATTCCACCCACATTATAATCTTCATACTTTTTTCCATGGTCACTGCTGCTCAGGTTGTAAATAAAGCTATGCATAATCGAAACTCCTTTCGGCAATCTCACAATATCTTTTTTGACGCCATATTCATACCACGCCCATGATCCATGGGCGTGGTAAAATGGTACGTCAAAAAAATGTAGTTTATTTTTAGTCCACTCTTCTCCTTTTGAATTTATGATAATTTGTGCTAGTTTGTTATAAATTGTCACAAACTGTGATAAATTGTGATAAACTGTCACAAAATGTTACAAAATATATAGCCACAGGAAAAGGGTCACAAGTTAGTTGCAAGTTAGTTGCAAGTTAGTTGCAAGTTGGTTGCAAGTTATTCACAGGAGGTAAAATATCATGACCATTACGAAAAAGAACCGAATCCTTTCAGCACAAAAGAGACGGGGGTTCCCGTCTCTTTCCTTATGTATGATATTCAACCTTCACAAGCCATCTGAGGCCATTTTTATTTTTTCTCTTTTCATCGCTTATTTTAGTTTTAAGTTCCTTTTCCTTGGCAGTTAACCTCTTGATTCTGAGAAGTTCGGTTTCCGGTCTCAAATCCATTCCGCATAATGGGCAGTTATTGCTATTAAGGAAGGAGACGGCGAGCTTGGAACCGCAGCATTTACAGGTAATTAACTTGGATTTCACTGTCATCGGTGCATAATATACTGCCTTCTTGGAACGTTCCAATTCGTCTTTTACTTTTGCATACCGTTCTTTCAAAGTAGCATATTTCTTTGTTTTGGGTTCCGTGTAAAATCTAACGGCTCTTTGGTCATAAGAAACACCTTTATTTTCAAGATAATTCAAAGCCTCTTGATAGCTATCATAAGGTCTTGATTCATCTTCCCAATAAATATTGGAATAGAGACCGCTGCCGGTATCACCATCAATTTCCGCTACCTTGTCCCAGTAATCTTGAATGGCTTTTCTACCTCTCGCACTGTTGATTTTAGGTGTATTATCGTAAACTCGTGTCTGAACTTCATGCATGATGTAAATCTCCTATTTTTCTATAAACGTATCAATGATAATGGCGGCAAATAGGTAAAATAACATAGGCAGGAACTCCTTTCAGATATCATCGCAAATCTTTTTTTGACGGCATAAAAATACCACGCCCGTGATTTTCGGGCGTGGT
>ERZ1034920.466-NODE-466-length-32234-cov-12.944622_pt1 | contig 32234 bp, 30 predicted proteins | sample MGYA00520688_ERZ1034920 | MGnify/ENA primary metagenome ERZ1034920 (study PRJEB33766, sample SAMN09781785) | gut metagenome | biome: gut microbiome | host: Homo sapiens | place: Madagascar | study: EMG produced TPA metagenomics assembly of the PRJNA485056 data...
GAATCATCTTACGGGTAGAGGTAGACAGACCGCAGCGGTCGCGCACCTCAAAGGTCGGTTCCAGCGAGATGGTAATCGCCCATCCCGGATGATACATGCTTACATAAGGTCACCATACTGTGATGCCTGCTGGAAAAACTCCACATGACCAGAATGTAGCAGGTCATAGCAACCGCTTACAAATACTTTTTTCTTCATTATGATTATCATTGATAATCGAAGTGCAGACAGTCATCCTCATCTAGCTGATTACCTATCTGCATCTCGATAAACATAAACTGAGTTATTTCAATTAATTATTTGATTATTTTATTTTTTATATTTTAGCCTCCAGAAGAAGTGCCAAGTACGGAACAATGGTTCACAAAGCGCTTCTGCAGGATAATATCGCACGAAGTGCATATTCCTCCATATCTTCAGGAAATACTTCTTCCCCATACTCTGATGCGTAAACCCACCATACTTAGAGAAATGCCTACCGAAGTTACCGCCATCCAGAATCTCTGCCAACAGCAACCTCCCACGCTTCTCATCCATTGGCACAATCATCTTATCCTCAGACAATCCAAGCACCTCCTTCAGAACATACATCACCGCCCCTGCGAACTTCCACAATCCCAAATACTTCAGTTCTCTCTGCACCACAACTAAAGCAGTAGAGGCAGAAGGATCAGTAGTGGAAGCAGAACTGACAGAAGTGATAGAAGAACCAGGAGCAGAAGAACAGGAAACAGAACTCGTATCCCCACTAACACCCCGGCGGTCCCATCCCGCACAATCTGGCAAGATCTTTGATGGTCCGCCAACCTTAGAGCGTAGCGGTTCCGAGCACCGAGAAGGTGCGGTTACATCCCCTGTCCCCTGAGGGGAAAGGGGCTTGGGGAAAGCGGTGGAGCCTCCCTTAAGGGTAAGGGAGGACGGGTGGGTTTTCGAAGAATTTTGATAGACTTTATAAAAGTCGCAAAGAACATAGTAATAATCCACCAGCTGCCTTAGCCCAATCCCCTCATTCATCAGATGCGAGAAGATATGAGTCAACTGGAAGATGAGATTGAATTCCACCATCGGAATAGCAATCTCCCCTTGCTCTCCCAACTTCACCCGATGCGAGAACTGCTCCTCCTTCACCCTCTTATAATATTTCTGAAGCTTTCTGTTATGCCTGAAGCACAGCAGGAAGCTAGGGCGATAATGCACTTCAACCTCCACACCCTTATACGATGGGAACTCTATGTGGTGATAGCACGCCTTTTCATGAGGCGAGATAGAGCGGACAAAGGAGATAACCCGTTTATCTCCACCTTCCACCCAGATATCAATATCTCCAGGAGTCCGGGAATAAGGATTCGGATACATCAATGCATTCCCCTGCCCTTTCAGGATACAGGTTTTTAATCCCTTCTTCCGGAACCACTTAGAAACCTGAATGGCAGCATCGTTCAACCGCACATTCGCTTTCTCCAACATCTGGCTTTCCGCCATCCATTGGAGTAGCAACTCCTTCTTCATCCCTACATATTCAGTAGGTAGCTTCTTGATACCATCAAAGAGGAAACCCACCAGGCATTGCTTCTGGGCGATAGCATATAGCTCCTTCCAATCCGCCTCCTTCAAGGAATCAGGTATTTCCTTAGCAGAGCCAATACAGAATCGCAAGAAATCAAAGAAAATCTTTTGTTGTTTCAACATAAAGTTGTACTTTTTATTATTTCCACAAGAAATTCCAAAAGAAAACTATCTAAAAGACTCATATTATAACTCATGATCTATGTTTTGACTTATATTGTCGAATCCTTTCCTTAAGATGTAACTTGTTGATAATTTGATCCTTATCCTCTACAACTTTAGCATATGCAGGATCATTTACCAATAAAAAGACACCGACAAAGCCATGAGTGCTATTCTTTATGACATTCTTTGCACGTGCAATCGTTAAATTCGGCCTATTCAAATGACATTCTTTTACCGTGTATTTTCCCTTATCGGTGATACCCATATACAGAATGTCATTCTTTATTTCAATATGTTCACTATATCTATCAAAATAAGGATTGACAAAAAGAAATTCTTCACCATCATCAGGGTAATCTCTTAAAGTCATATCTTTTAGAGCTTTCTTGGTACCTTTTGATGAATTACACAATTTGCAGGAAAGCACCATGTTCTGCGGAAGAAACATCCAATCTAATCTGCTGCCCTTATTAACAACATGCTCCACCTCTGCTGTAGCATTTTCTTCGTGTAATTTCATCCTACAAAAAGCACAACGACCTTTCTGCTTTTCACGAAGATAATCACGTATATTTTCCTTGAGCGCATCAAGTCTTTTGTCTTTCCATAAATTTACAGAAAGCTCATTTTCAAGCACTTTAGATATCACTTGTTCATCTTCTTTCTTTAAAGAATAGGGCTTATCTATTATAAAATCTTCTTGTAAGTTCATAACAGAATTATTCCTCAAATGTTTCAACGATGGTTTCTATGATTTTCTTCATAGGATCTAAGTTATTCAGATTACTAACTATCTCTTTCAAAAAGCAGACTTTGCTCTGTACTTCTTGTATATTCATAGTATCATTGGAGATACCTTCCATTAATTCTCCAACGATGCCAGCGAGATACCGATTGCGTGTTGTCGGTAATCCGAATACTTTCAACAATACTTCCTCTGCAGACCATCCATATGTATTGCTTTTTATTCTTTTTGCTTTTATTAAATTTAGTTCATCTTTATATAAATGCAATACTTCTGAACGTCTGATAGGCAAGTCAGATACCAAAAAGTTACTATGCGTTGCAATCATCAAATGGCACGATTGTCCTCTTAAACATTTATCCAAGTAATCAATAATAGACATTTGCCAAGATGGGTGTTGACTTATCTCCGGTTCATCCATCAAAACCAAGACATTTTGTTCTGCAACAGAAGCGACACTGATGATGGTAGCCAGCATATTAAACTCTCCAGAACTCATGTCTATACAAGAAACATAATCTTTCGACACTCTACGGAATGAAATCTGACTTAGATTGACAATCCCCATCTGTCTCAATTTATAGAGTGCATAAACATTGTGCTTCTTTGTCTCTAAATCAAATTCTTCAGTAAAATCAACATCCATGCTAATGGTATCTTTATTTTCCTTGATTTTCTCATAGAACTCATATAGAACTTGCTTTTCATCAAAATTCAGCTGTCGAAATTTCTTTCCGACATAAGTTGTATCCTTAGCCTTAATTTCGAAATTATTCAACACACGATCAAACATAATTTTATTCTCAACTGCCTGCAGCTTAAATCTAAAAGAAATGCAAAGTTCATACCCGATGGCGGTGATTGCTTTGTTTATCCTGTATAATTGTTCTTCAGAAGCAGAAGCGATATTGCTGAGCAGAGTAAACAAGATAGAAGTGGGTGAAATCATATTGCCATTAACCTTGGCACCATTGTATTTATAGAAATAATTCAGATCTCTTTCATTACTTCTTAGAACTCTAAATTTATCACAAATACTAAAACTTGTAGCAACTATCCTTGGTAACCATTCATTCGAAAGCTGACACTCCACCCCATCTTTATAAAAAGATAAGTTGCCTTTTGGGCTTTCCAGTTTACATACTGTCCCATCTAATGTATATTCAAGAGCAGTACAAAAGATGTATTTAATTCTTCTTATTATTATTATACTTGAAGAACTAGTTTTCCATGCATAAAAGAGAAATTCAATGATTGCCTCTAGTATGAGACTTTTACCCACGCCATTTTTTCCTATTAGTAAGGTAAAATGACTATCTTGTGAATCATCTTTAGGCGGAGTGAAATCCAAAGTAAACGATTGCTTACCATCTTGTAAAAATGTTGCGCTTAATATCTTGAATGCCATATCTTATATTTATATATTGTCTAATTGAAGCAGGTACAACCAAACCATAGGTTAAAACGAATTCTCTATCCATTATTTGTGAAATCGAAAAACTCTTTGTCTCTCATACGTTCTGCTTCCAGCTCTCTTGCGTGATACCATTCACTCAAAGCAGAAGACTCACCATCATCCGTACAGAATATATTCAAAATATTATTCTGAAATAAAAGAGACGTCTTTCCATCATTCATTTTATGGAGAGTACGCATGATATTCATCCTTCCATTTTCATCCTTGGTGAATATTGTTATAATGCGCTTTTCTTCAGGCGCAAGATTCTCTTCACATTGATGTCTAAAGAACGATTGAAAATAATGATAATCATTGTCTCCTAATGAATGACCAAAGAACACCACCTCATCAGCCGTTTTCAAGTCATAAGAAACAGGATGACTAGAATAGTGAGGATTAAAGCTTTTTCTCATGAAATCGTAAAGACCTTCAAGTGTATCTTCTGTATCATTGATTCCTAATATTGCAGAATCATCAGCCAAACAGCCATGAACATATTCTACAATAGGTACTCCTGCAAGATTTAACTTCTCTGAAAGCTTATCCAAATCTGTATAATTGAAAGAATAAATCTTACTAAAAGCTGAATCCCAACAAGCTAAGCGAAAAACCTTGGCTGCAATAGAATCACAATTCACATCTTTTCTTTCAACATTTTTCAAATAAGCAATCAAAGCCTCAACAATTTCCTTAAAATCAGCTCGATCTTGTTTAGCCCGTCCAGGTCTTGTTGTAACATAAGCAGAAGATTCTTTTCTTATGGTCTGAATATATCTTGCAAGTTCACTTTCTAAATCGAACCATCGTTCAATATTTGCTTTTTTCTCTAAATAGCCAAAAAGCTCACTTTTCAAGTTTTCCGGCCAGAAACGGCTTTTTGCAAAATCAGAATATCTTGTTTCACGACCCAAACCAAGATCGAATCCATTACCCAATATCAGCAACCGATTAGGAACACTATTTGTTTTTTCCATTATTTAATCTCCTATAAAAAAGCCTTTATCATTTAGTTCTAATGATTTCTAATAACAAGAGTTCATTTCTTCAACCCTTGATACACTCCTCCTACTTCATCCGCTATCTGTTCCCAGTCATACTTGCTCATGTCGTAATTCACATGCAGCAATGGAGCCTCGATAATCTTTCCGAGCTTTCCCGAAAGTTCATCCACGTTGCCACAATGGAAGTAATCATCCTTTGGCAAGCCTACCTCCAGATTCGCAGGAATATCACTCACTACTACCTTTACTCCATAGCTCATAGCCTCCAACAGGGCAATCGGTAAGCCTTCATGCGAAGATGGAAGACAATAGCAACGGCAATTCGTCAACAATGAATGAAGCTTTCTGCCCTTGATAAAGCCAGTAAGCACCACACCATTCTCCCTTGCCATCTGCTTCAATCCCAACGAATACTCATCTTCGAAATCCGTATCACCAGCCAGCACCAACTTGTAGCCCTTCTCTATTAACTTTTCATTCTTAACTATTAACTGTCTATACGCTTCCACAAGATGATGCAGGTTCTTCTCAGGCACAAATCTGCACATTCCCAGGATATACTTGCCCTTCTCTATCCCCAACTCCTCGAAATATTCAGGATAGTCGCAAATCTTAGGCTCAGAGACACCATTATATATAAGGTGTACATTCTTGGTCCTTCCATATTTACGGGCAATAAGGTTTTTAATGACGTTCGAAATCACAATAACATCATCGGCAAACATGCAGCCCATACGCTCACCCATCTTCAGGATAGTCTTGGCAGCAAATCCCCACTTGTCTCTGTCATAGTCAGGACCATGATGCGTAAACACCACCTTCATACCCAGCAATTTGGCGTATGGAACCAGCAAGGCAGGACCGATGGCATGGATATGCAATACATCAGCACCCAACTTCTTCGCCTCATTGATGGCACGGAAAGTATGGATGATGGCCTCGAAACTCTTCTTCTTAGGAGAAGGAATCGTTACCAGTTTCACTCCTTTCCATTCATGCAAGTCATCCTTCACATAGTTCGAGCGACGGATCAGCGTCACGTCATACCCACGCTCCACCATTCTAGGGAACAATTCCTCACAATGCGTCTCCACGCCACCCATGATATTCGGGATACCACGAGTACCTGTTACAACTATTTTCATAAAAAACTAGAGATTTTCAGAATAAAAATATTACCTTTGTAGGTATGAAAAAGATTTCAAACCATATCAAAGATTCAAATATTTAAAATTTAACCCAACATTTCTTGTCAAAGTCGTATTGTTTGATTACTCGACATGGACTTCCAACAGCAACAGAATAAGCAGGTATATCATGTGTAACAACTGAGTTAGCTCCTACTACAGCATTCTTACCGATATGTACATTACCCACTATCACCACATTAGTACCAATCCATGCACCATCTTCTATCCAGACATTAGGCTCCCCATTATCCTTAGGAACAAAGCGGTTTCCTTGGTTCATGATAGGTATTTCTGGATTTGAAAACTCATGATTAAAATCAGCTATAAATATATGAGGACCTGTCAAAACCGAACGACCAATTCTAACAAATCCTAAACTAGCAATTCTAGAGTACATACTAATTTCTGAGTCCTCACCTATTTCTATAATACCATTTCCTAATGTTACCAACATAGCTTGAGGCATTATCTTAACCCCTTTAGAAAGCTTGATTTTTGCCCCCCCCCACAAGTTTTGAACCAAGTCCTACATATACACCTTTTGAGTATCTAACGCCAGCCATTCTGCAATAAAACAGACCAAGTAAGGTTTTAATAAAACTTTTCATAATCAAAAGATTAAACTATTGAACCTACTTTTTCTCCCAAACTTTTGAGCGAAAAATCATGCTTAAAAGAATATATTTCATTTTTAGATAGCATATCATAAAAATCGCTATCATTATATATTTTTTTGATTGCTTCTTTCCAAAACTTCTTTTCATTAGCTAGAATCAGTCCTGTCTTCCCATCTTCTATATAGTCATAAATTGTACTATTATTAGTAACAATAATTGGCTTTCCTAACTGCATTGCCTGCAAGAGCATAAGCTGTCCTGACGATATATTTAAATCCTGTAGAGGGATAACTACCATTTTGCAATTATAAAGATACTTGTACATATCTTCACCATATACATTATGAAGAATTTCAATGTTAGCACTATGCGCTATATCACCTCCCCAAGCTATCTTCAATTTATATTCTGTTTGGTCAAGAACGGAAACAAGGAAATCATAATCACGATTACTTGCTCCTGCCGTGAAAATATATTCTTCCTCTAACAAATCTTTATCATATACCAATCCCGTTTCTATTGGGGCTATACATAAAGGAAAGCTATGGATTTTACCCTTCAAGAAAGGAAAACATTTTAGATAAAACTCTTTTTCACTTTGAGAGAAAACGATGATGTTTTTTAAATTTGTGGATTTCAAAGAATAACCAATGAATGCTTTATATAATTTTCCTATCAATCCTACTCGCTCTTTATAGATAAAAGTCATAATACTGACATCCATCTTTTTATGCCCAAACAATCTATCATAAAATAAGAACATGACCCCATAAAATTGTTGCCATGCGATGATTTTACTGGCTTTTTTAAATAAGCGAATTCTCAAAGGGAAAAAAATAAAATTCCATAAGCGGCGATAGAAAGGAATACGCAAACGTCCCTCTCTATAAGCGATGGTCCATTTTTGACCAGAACTAGCCTCAAGTCCTTTCAATAAAGGCCACTCCTTGTCTATTGGCATATCTACTAAAAAAAGATTTCTTTTATCTGCCATTATATTAAATCCAAATATCGTTTAAGAAAAATGTCAACTCCAAAATTATCAGCTAAAATCTCTTTAGACTTTTTCCCCATATTTTCCCTTAAATCGTTTACCTCTAGCAATTCCTTTAATCTTAAAGAAAGAGTATGTACATCACCCGTATTACATAAGAATCCGTTTACTTTTTCCTTCACTAAGCAATAATTATCTCCTACATCTGTGCATACTACAGGAAGATTAGCATTCATACCCTCCATAATAGAATTACTAGTACCCTCAAACAAAGAGGTAGACAGATATATATCAGCATCATATTCCAACTGAGGAATATTATTCGGATTAATCATGATATCTGTAAAATCCCCTATTTTATATGCATTTACCCACAGTCTTACTTGGCTTTCCAATTCACCATATCCAACAATTATAAATTTAAACTTTATTGTAGGACACATTTCTTTTAATCCAGCAATGCAAGCGATTGCAGTCTCATAGTCTTTTTGCTTGACAAATCTTCCTACCGTTATAATTTTTATAACCGAAGATTGTTTTTTAGGAGAATAAGGCAAAATTTTATCAAAGCAATTAGGGATAACTAATATTTTATCTTCCTTAAAACCTTTTGATATAAAATGCTTTTTACCAGAATGGCAATTGCAGACAGCTGCTGTAGCAACATAATTACAAACAATTTTGTCAACCAACTGCTTAAGATAAGGAAGACGAGCATTTCGTAAACCGGTGTAAATCTTGCTGGTCCTAGCTATTTTTCCAATTGTAACAGCTAAAAGATTTGCCATGGTTAAATATGAAAATATCACATCTATGTGATTTTCTTTTAAGTATTGCACCATGGCAAAGAAACGAAGCACGTAATTGCCATCAAAAACTTTTATCTTGACACGTGGATCTTCCTTTAACAAATCCAAATATTTATCATGAATTTTCTTTCCATTGAAAATAACATAATGCACCTTACAATCATTAGCCAATATCTTTGCCAATAAAACCGATTGTTTTTCAGTTCCACCGCTTGTTAGGTTCTTAACAAATACAACAACCTCTTTCATTACTACTATAATTTATGACTTATTCAATATTCGTTTATACTCTGCCAGATATGTTTGGGCCGTATGAGAAATATCAAAATTAGAAATTGCATAATCTCTAGCTTCTTTCAAGCGTTTTCGATTACATCCATCAGTCTTTATCTGTAGGATACTATCAGCAAGGCTCCTTGGATTATCTGTTTCAAAGTACTTGCCATATTTCCCTTGCCCTATCACTTCCATAGTTCCTGGAACGTTGCTCACAAGAACAGGAACACCAGCAACCATCGCTTCTGCGACTGTCAAGCCGAATCCTTCAGAAATAGATGGTTGTATCAAAAGGTCATAGTTACATAAGTTAGCATAAATAAACTTTCTTGTATGTCCCCCTAAAAAACGGACATGCTCTTCAAGATGATATTTACGAACTAATCCTACTAGATATTTATATGACGACCCATCTCCTATAAAATCAACAGATATTTTGTTTTCCTTTATCTCATTAACTATGATATTCATAGCTTCAATCAGTATATGTTGACCTTTATGAGGATGATACAATCGCCCTATTTGCACAATCTGCATAGTTTCACTTGCAGAATTATCTTCCTTAACTCTAATATCCTTAACTCTTATACCATTTTCTACAACAACCGACTCAAATCCTTGTCCTCTAGTATATTCCTGCACTGCTTTAGATATAGAATACAATACCTTATATTTTTTATACTCAGAAGACTCAGAATGAGCGTTATGAATGGTAAAGACTTTAGGGGATGGGTAAAGTGAGACTTTACCCAATCCCCCACCATGAACATGGATGATATCTGGCTTTATCTTAAAAAGCCAGTAATTCAGCTTTATCAAAGGAAGAGGATTCTTTGTACCAGCTTTTCGTCCACAACAAAGAACATTGCATTTCTTATCCAGGTTTCCTGTTAATTCAGAATCAACCGAATCATTCATAACAATCAAAGAAACCAAAGCATGCTTAACCTGCTCATTTATTATATCCACCAACATGGTTTCAACCCCACCAGTTGACAAGCTCCAAATCAAATGAACTACTCTCATCTATTTCTTTGAAATTTTTCGTTTGATTATTTGCAACAATTCAGAGAAGAAAGGAATTTTATCCTTTGAATTGTATAACAAGCAACAATCTACTTGATGAAATTGCTTTAGCCACTTACATAAAGAAATATCATGATAATACTTCTTACAATCACGTAAATCAGCAAGTTCTTCCATTACATCAAACTTTTCTTTATATGTAAATCCATCAAAACTAATATTTCCTTCTAAGGTAGAAATCGCCCATCTGAAAGGTAAATTAAAACCGCCATAAGTAAATGCATAACTCCAACCTGAATTTCTGAAATTTACTTCTAGGAAATAATTATTTCCTTTCTTATCAACTAAAAACTCGATACAAAATATACCCGTAAAATGTGTTCTTTTTATCAATTTTTTTATTTTCTCCGTCAATTCTTCATCTTTAAAAGGAAAGAAATACATATAATTACCATAACTATCAATTGGAAAGCGATAATAATGACAGGCGTAAGGCATAAAGATTTCTTGACCACCATTGATACTTATTCCATCGATACAGAGCTCATTATCTTTCTTAATAAATTCTTGAACTAGAATCTTGTTCGACTTCATTGTACTATAAGCCGCTTTCAACTCTTCTTCATTCTCACAAATGTGTGCTTCATCTTTCCATGCTCCGCCATTTGCTGAAGTTACAGCTTTTGTGAAAACAGGATAATTCAACTTAGATGGCATGTCACCAACATTGAGTAATTCTTCATTCGGAATTAACAATTCACATTCTACTGCTGCTTGAGTAATATCATACTTTTGCAAAAACTTCTTAATTTTCCCTTGACCATTCGTAAAGTAAAACTTATCCTTTAACTCTTCATAATGCTGATCTAACAACAATGTTATGTTATCACTTCCATTATAAATAAAAGGTTTAAGAGTTTCGTTGCCATAGTGAGTTATCAAGTAGTCATACCCCTCTTCGATAGTATCGAATCTATGCAATTCTCCAATATACTTGCTTTTATTTACCAAATGAGGGTGCTCAGAACAAAGCAAAACGATGGGTTTAATACCCTCTTCACCTAAACTTCTTACAATACCCAATGGGTTGTAATGATCTTCTACAAGACAAATATGCTTGTGCTTAAAAACTTCATGATTTTTGCTTATCATATTTTTAACTATTTGATTTTTTCAATGTATATAAGAAATAACACATACCTGCAAAAATAATCGTGATGACGATAACGCCTAAGATTACTGATGCCATTTGTACTAACGCCAATCCTCCACAGGCAAATAACACCATGGCACAGAAACATTGGGTCATACTCCATGACACTTTTCCTATTGTCCAAGCCTCTTCATCTGGTGTAAGCAATGTTGCCACGACAAAAGAACTGGAATCTGACGAAGTAATAAAGAATAAGCATATTGTTATCAATACTACTGCTGACATAAAGAGATAAGCGACATGACTTGTTGTTATGTTTTCAATAAAAACAAACAATGAAGTTGTTATATCATTTTGCATAGCAGGGAAAATAAGATCCTTAATTTCCGTACCAATGGCTCCATATACGCCAAACCACAACATGGTTATCAACGAAGGCAATATCAGAACACCAAGAATGAATTCCCGAATGCTTCTACCTTTAGATATTTTTGCGACGAAAACAGATACGAAAGCTGCCCAAGCTGCATACCACATTTGATAGAAAACTGCCCAAGAAGCAGCCCAGTCATCTGATTTTGGATTGAAATAATCGTTATAAAAAATATAATTTCCGAAGAAGGTCACAAGACCTTTTCCTATATAAGATCCATAATTTGTTACAGAATGAGTAAGATAGGCAAATAAGATAACCAGTAAAACTAGAATGCCAACAAGGATGGTAGAGGAATTGGATAACCATTTTACGCCTCTTTTTAAACCTGAGTTTACTGACCAAGTTGCTATCAAGCAAATTCCCATCATTAAAATATAAGGATTGGCGTTCACATGAAACACATATTTAAATCCACCACATAACTGTGCCACGCCCAATCCTAAAGATGTACAAAGACCTGCAACAATACCTAGCGCCATTACTATGTCGATAGCTCGACGCAAAACATAACTAAAGCGGATAGGAAAGATCGAACTGATTTTTAGTTCTCGCCCTTTGTTAAAATGAAAATATGCTATAATAAGTCCCAACATTGCATATAATCCCCAGGCATTAAAAGTCCAATCATATAATGTTAAGGAATAAGCGATAGATTCTGGAGATCCAGATACCCATCCTACATAAGGATTACTATGTAAATGAAACAAAGACTCCTGACAATAGAACATGATTCCGATACCCATTCCTGCCATGAACAAACAGGAGAACCAGGAGAAATTACTATACTCGGGCTTTGCATCCTTGCCGCCTAGTTTTATTTTTCCATACTTCGATACTGCAAGAATCACCAGAATCAGAAGGAACAGACAGCATAAGGATCCAACATAACCTCTAACGGCTATACATGTTTGCTTAAAAAATAAGCCGAAAGCTTCTGAATCTAATCCAATAAATGCAATAACGGCTAAGAGTAGCACTATCAATGCAAAAGCAATGATAGAACAAATGTTCTTTTTTAATTTACTAATCATTTTACGAAACTATATAGTTACATCAAAACCTGCGACTATTCTTGGGTGAGAATCGAAAAGATTATCCCCCCACAGATACAAATTATATTTCTTTACACTATAGTATGCACCAACAGCCATATCCATATCTTCATTCATCTTCCAAGAATGAATTTCCCCTACCATAGGAGTAATGCTACTCTGTTTGCCTACTTTAAAGCAATGACCTAAATATATCCATTGCTTTATTGTATTGGGCGCTCCATCATTAACTCCCCACCACGTATTCGCACACCAGAAGGTATTTCCATCTTTGGTAATATTACCATTTAAATACAACGCAGAGGTAAGATACGAAAACTTAAAATTATCTGAAAGATTGAATGATGGGGTAACTTGAACACCAACATTAAAGTATTTTGATAAACTGACTCCATATCTCATCAAAGCCCCCCAATAGCTGTTACCATTGCTGGTATACAAGTCTAGACCTGTAGCCAAGGAATTACTTAATCCATACTGAAAAGTAGTATAGGTTTCCTGAGAATTAATACCAGGTCGAGCTTTCATTGATGTATATGCATACATCTTGCCTAAACCTACAGTCTTAGCGAAATATGGAATTTGGGCACTTGCACAAGAAGTCGCCACTAAAAATAAAATTAAACTAATGAATCTTGATCTCATAATATTCTTTTAATGTACAACCTTTATATCCTAATTCACTCACGTACTTGAAGAATGATTCCATCTCCAAATACATCTTTTCTATAGAATCCTCTGTTCTGAAATATGGGCTTCCTCCTGGCATCATTTCTGCAGAATGAATCATAAATTCCAAATAATCAGTTTGGGGCTCTTTATTTACGATATCAACAACCTTCTTCATCGCAGAACAAGATTCCAAAGCTGGACGCAACCATACTGGTTCGCCCTTAACTAAAGTTTTAATACGATGTTTAAAACTTCCACTTAGAGCATGATGCATAAAACGCAAAGTTGGTGGAACCTCCAACACCTTACCAATATTGTGCACTTGGTTAGGAACATTCGTATAGTCGCTACCACCTTGTGTACTACCCATAGATTTACTCCAATCAACAGAAGGGGTATGAGAACAATCTACCAAGATACCATATTCTTCAAGTATACGAAAATATCTATCATCCATCGCCCATCTACCAGCACGATGCGAGACTGGCTTAATACCAAATCTATCAGTTATCATATTGTAAATAAAATCAAACTTTTGCCTCATCACATCATCAGAATACTCAATCAAATAAGGATTGCCATCATATTTTGCAGGTAATTCTATCAATGGGGGATTATTCCATGCATGGAGATGGACTCCTATTTCACAATTCCCTTTATCCAACCATTTTTTTGCTTCAGCTACAAAGGTATCCGAAGAAGCCATTTCATAATTGGTCAAATAAACAGGTTTAAAACCATATTTCTCACATAAAGATTGAAAGCGAGGCAAATATTTAGCATTCTCTGTACCTATAGGAGTTCCTTTTTTATATTCCCACAGATTATCTCCCTCTGTATCAACTGTTATTATAAAATGTTTCATGACTTAATTGTTTTGCGTATCTTTCGAACCAAAGATCTCTTAGCTTTAATAATTTTGAAATATAAAGTATTCTCTATACCGCAAATGCGAGCTTCTTCAGTGAGCTGAAGCATACGATGGCTTTCAGAAAATCCAAATCTTCCCTCGCAAATTGTTACAGAAATCGGTACATATTTAAACTTTGCACCATTCTTATAACAAGAAACCATCATGTTATAGTCTGCACAACATCTGAAAGACAAATCAAACGGATATTTCTTAGCCCAGCTTGAACGAACGAAAACAGACTGATGGCTAAATCCCATGCCATGAAGCCTTTTAGTAGATAAATAAAAAGGTCCCCAAGGCTTCATGTACTTCAGTCCAGAAGTATATACGACTTGTCCATCTCCATATAATATGTCTGTATCATCCCATTGTTTAGAAAAGATGCGTTTTAGAACATCTTTACCATCAAAGACATCACCAACATTTTGGAAGATAATCCAATCTCCTGTTGCTGCACAGATACCCTTATTCATTGCATCATATATGCCTTTATCTGGTTCTGATACAAAATAGGCAAACTGCTCTTTATACTTGTTTAATAATTCGCAGGTACCATCCTTGCTAGCACCATCTATAACAATCACCTCATAATCAGGATATTCCAAAGATAAAGCATCCTTGATAGTCTTTTCTACTTCATTTACACAATTATATGTAACTGTAATTATTGAAATTTTATCCATACTATTTTAATTTAATTCATTTAAGAAATATTGTAAAGGAAGCGTATTTAGATTACCAGCATCCCAAATGTAAAGCATATGCCACCAGGTATCTCTTGAAAGAATATTTGAAAATACCGGCCATATTGAAGCAAAAACAGAAACTCGACAAAAATTTATCTGCCAAGGTTTAAATTCATTTTTATGATTAAACACATAAACATAAGAAGCTCCACTTACGATAATAGAAAAGAACAAGATGCTTGAACTAATTCTATTTAAAATCTCAACCTGCATAAAAATAGGAGATAAAATAACACCTACATAAAAAATATTTGCTTCTAAAAAACCAATTATTTTTTTCTTTACTAAAAGCGGTGCTAAAAATATAGGCACAGAATACTGAAGAATATTTCGAATAACACGTGTATATATAATCGTATCGTGTTTTCCTATTTTACCAAAATCGCCATTAATTATATCAGTAAACGAGTCCGCATAGCTTGCTGCTCTATCATCAATTAAGCCAAATAATTGAACATATGGAGCTAAAAAACTTAAAATACCAGTTTCACCTGCTAGAGAACTTATTACAAACAAAACTTCAACAAGCAAAGCTGGAAGTATTAATTTAGGAACTTTCATTAAACATATTAAAATAAGAATAACAGGTGCCATTCCTACATGACATCCAAAAGACAATATGACTAGTATTATTGATATCTTATTTTTTTTTAGCTTATAATACGAAAAAGCTAATATTAGAAATGAAAAAGCCAAATAATACCTTATTAACAATTCAACATCATGTGCTAAAAATAAAAAAATCAAACAAGCATATAATGTATATGGTCTATAATTATTAATCAATAAATGCATTAAAGCATATATAATAAAAATACTACATAACCATATAAATACCCAGTAAGGTATGCCCACCTGATTTAATGACCAACATATTACATTGAATACAGGTTCATAAGTAGACTTCGTTATATCTTGTCCGATTTCATTATAACGTTCATAATATAAATTGTAATCAATTTCTCGACCAAATCTTAATCCCATACTTATAGAATAAGCAAAAATGATTGGATAAGCATTTTTCCAAGCCTTTCTATATGAAATACAATGTGAAATCTTTTTAGAGAAGAAATAAAAGATATATACACTTAAAAAATTAATAATTAAGAACGTTATCTTTATACTTAAATATCTTGTTGAATAATCCATTTAGAAAAATCGAGTTAATAAATTTGACATTGAGATATTATAAGAAATTCCCTTACTAAAATCATGTGAAAATATTAATTTATCATATGATAATAATACTTCTTTAAATATTAAAGCTAAGCCCAAAGCATCATCTTGCTTGACCTTACTTCCATATTTCCAATTATCTGTCATATCACATGCTCCACCTACATCAGTAGAAATAATGTAATTAGAATTCCATCGAGCATGAGCTAGAACATTACCAAATCCCTCGTATCTCGAAGTCAAGACAAAAATTTTGGCTTTTCTAAAATACTCAAACAAAACCTGGGTATCAAAAATAGGACCAGTAAAAATTACCTTATCTTTCAGATGAGGATACTTTTTAAAATACAACCTTACATATTCTTTGAAGGTTTTATTTTCATTAGCTAAAGAAAAGTCATCTGTCATGGGTCCAATCAGGTATACTTTCCAATCTTTTAAATCTACATTAATTAAAGCTTTCAAAAGCATTTCTGTGTTTTTTTGGTAAGTGCCTAACCGCCCACAGGTAATAATTATGTTTTCTTTTTCCTTTGCTCCTATTGGAATACCATCCTCATCCCAGCTACAAGGAAAATAAGCCAAAGACTTCCATCCTTTTTTTAGAAATAATGGCTCAAACATTCTATAATATTGCATGGTTTCCATACTATAAATATCAACCTTATGGAAAACCATATCAATAAACTTTCGTTTTAATAAGCCTAATATTCCAGAAGAAAATACAAATTCATGAGAAACTAATTGTTCTGCATTATTCAGATTTAAATCAGCAGCAATCCAAACCTTTGACTTCTTATTGAAACATTTCAAAACAACTGCCAAAATCATAGAAATATAAGTGAGATGAAATGTAAATAAACATTTTATATCACGATGATTCCGCACTATAATTATGAAAAGCTTTAAGAACAACTTAAAAGTACTTCTTTTAGTATGTAAATCATGAAGAGTTAAGTTACGAAATTCTTTTGGAAGCGCAACTGTTCCGGAATTAGCTCCATAATAAAAATCTCCTTTACACTCCAAGAACTTTGTCAGATAGTAAGGCGTTAAGATTACATCCTTCTGAAAATCCATCTGGTTTATGGAGTCAACATAACAAACTACTTTATCCATCTGCCAATGCATGAGTTAAAAAATCCAATGACTGTTTTCTATAATTTGCCAGACGTGCATTAACATCAGCCCAATCAATAGGCTCAGCACATACTTTCTTTGCTTCATCAAGATTATCAACTAATCTATTCTCCAAACCAAACATTCTCAATAAAGACAAAAAACGAGCCTGTCCTCTTTCCTTACTTCCAAAAGCAATGAAAGGTTTATTAAAATTAATAGCAAATGCTGTACCATGAAAAGAATCTGTCAAGACAAAATCCGCACTAGCAAAAGAATCTAACCAGGATTCTACACTCTTAAACTGATATACTTCTGACAAGAAATAATCAGTATAAACAGGTAGATTAAAATCAACAACTTCTGCACTCAACAATTCTGCAATGCTTTGTGAGACTTGACTTTTAAATTCATTATTGCTCAGATTAAAAAGAAGCAATTGCTTTTTGTGAGAACTTACACTATTAACACCAGCTATTTCCTCATAATCCTTCTTTGTTAATAATAAAGTAGGATCTAGAACCTGCAGGGCAGGCACACCGAGATTCTTCTCACATAACTCAACTGCACTATCTTCACGAACAGAAATACTCTTAAAACTTTGCGCCAAAGACTGAAGCTCTTCAGTCTCATTGGTATCAAACTGCCAAGTATCAACACCAAAAGAAGCAGCATAAGCTATACGCTTTGTATTATGAGTTTTCAAGAAGCTCAAAAAATACAACTTAGTATCAGGAGTATATCCTTTTCGCCACACTTGATCACTTCCTACTACCACGGCATCAAATTTGACATTTTCCAAAGCAGAGAATTCATAGAAGTTGAGCCTATTAGGTATATTCTTATCGACAAAAGAAAGCATAGAACTTAAACTTTCTCTTAATATCTGATAGCAGGTAGGATGACTTTTTATACCTATAATCGAAAAGAGATTGCGTTTAATATTCAGCAACCATTCCTTCTTACTAACATGATTTACAACATCACGATTGAGCAAACAAGGAGAATATCCCAACTTTTGAATTACCCTATATAATGCATAGGACTGGAGAATGCCCCCATAATTTCTATGAAAAGGCAATGATAAAATTCCTATCTTTTTATTCATTATACACCTAATATATTTGAAATTATTGGTTTATTAATCTTATGACTCAGCATTTGTATGAAATAGGCAATAACAAATGCAAAAAGCAAAGCAGCTAATACAACTACAGAATCATTTAAATTACAAGTTGAACAGAGTTTCTTCTTAAATATCACAATCAATGGAGCATGTACACACATTAACACCAAAGACATGCGACCAACATAAGCCAATAATTTAATTAAAATTGTTTTTTCAAATTTCACGAATAAGTATACCAGCAACAATGTCTCCATAACCCCAATAAATAAATAACTAAGTATTGAAAAAGGTTCATGTATACCATATTGCCTTACACTAATATTATTTGTTTTTTCCAAGAAAACGACAACTGCATATATTACAAAACAACCAAGCCAAGTCTTACCATTCGGTATCCAGAATTGCCCCCCCCGAATCATCTTACCTAGATAAATAAACAAAGCTCCCACAAAGGCTGTATCCAAACTCCAAGGCAACAAGAACGGAAGATAAAGAGTTAAAACTGAAAATCCCAAACATGTAAGAACCACCCATTGCCACTTCAATGATTTTATTATGTACATAACCATTAAAGAAGTAAACAAAGCTGTTAAAAACCAAGTTGGCGAATTACATGTCTGCGTAAGCATGGGTACATCTCTAACATCATTTATACCGAAAAACAAAGAATAACGAGAATAAATCATTCCCAATACCTGCTGAATAAAATCTCCCTTTATATGGAAAGCATTCATTAGGATAATGCTCAACGAGACATAAAAGAAGTATGGCAACAAAAGGCGTTTAGAACGCTTCCCTATTTCACTAGAAAATGTTTGCTTTGATTTATATGTAAATCCAGAAGCTACAAAAAAGATTGAAACATACCCTGCTGTCAAAAAGATTGATACACGAGGCAACAAGCCCGCATGACACGACATTATCAACAATATACCAATTCCCTTTAGTGCGTCTAACCAAACTAAACGTTTAGAAGCTAAATTATTAATTTGAGATTTCATGCGCGATTCAATATTTTTTTCACAACAGTTTTAATTCTTCGAAGATTCCTTCTGATAACAGATACTTTTAAACAAGTAGTTACCGAGTCTGAGACCGAATAGCCACAGCTTATCATCCTAAAGAACTTGGCTCTTTTAGGATGTGGAAGCGTATGCTCATTAAAACCACCATTATATAAATGAGCATTTTCACTCGAAACTTCCCGGATTGTCAAATCCAATCCAGCAAAAACCTTCCTTCCTTTTTCAGAATATAGGATAACCAATCCTAAGCCCTTATCATCATCGAAATCTTTATCAACTACCTTAGCTGCCCAATAATCAGCAATCGTCATATCAGAATGACTAGCACCATTTTTTAATGTACAATGATAACATGATGGACGCAAATAAATATCATTCAAGAATCCATTCATATACTCATTATCATAATGAAATACGGACGACAAAACGGAATTTTGGTCCGCCTTAGAGGCGGACTTTTGACGGACAACAAAACGGAATTTTTTCCATCCATCCGTCTTATCTCTAAATTTAATGTCCCCTATGGGGGACTTTGCATTTAGAGATTGAAACAAAACGGTATTTTTTCCATCGGTCGCCTTCGGCGACATTTTTGCTGTTCTATTATAACCTCCAAATGATTCAGCAAGATATTGACGCCATATGCCCGGACTAGGAACTCCATGACAAAGAAAATCTACTACCAAAAGATTCGAATATTCCTTAAATCGCAAAAATGACCTTAAACCAGCAATCTGACATGGACTTCCTGTAAACAACACCTTCCTCCCTTTTTTAAGAAAATCTTCCGCTTGCTTATAAGATTCTTCTATACGTCCTTGAACATATTTGCTTCCCATCATAGGGAAAACCTCAACCAGGTTAGTTGCCGAAACATGATGAACTTCCCAATTTTCATCATATACCGCACCAAAAACAACACCACCACTAGAAATAATCTCCTTGGCTAATAGTATGAAAACACCCCCAGAAGAGCTAGCCAAGCGTTCACTTTCATTGTTATTTTTAACTGCAAAATATCCTAGAGTATTTAATCTTTGGCGAATATTAAGTTTTGGACAAACTTTTTCGCAAAGCCCGCAATCAACACACAAATTACTATTGATCCGAGGATAAGAAAAGCCTTCCTGATCCTCGACCATAGCAATACAGTGTTTGGGACATCGCTGTACACAGGCATTGCAACCACAGCAATCTTCCTTTTTATCAATTTTAATCATATTTTTTACTTTCTTAGAATGATTTCTTTAAACTTCGTTTGAAAAAACAGGCGCTCAGAGTTAGTCAATCCAATAAAGAATGTACAAATTGAGACAGAAAGAACACAACTCAAACTTATCAAAACAAACCTTATAAAACCGGTTTCACTACATATATTATAAACTATCAATGGAAACAAAAGAGAAACAACTGTAACTATAGATATTCTACTATATATATATAATATGTAATCCTTTATACGAATTCCAATCAATGGTCTTAACAATATCATTCTTGCCAACTGAGTTACACATTCTATCACAAAATGCACAACAAAGACTGCATAGGCAGGATATCCTAGTAACAAGCACACATAAGAAATCGGTAGAATCATTAGTAGTAAAGTACCACAAATGGCTTGATATTTCCTAACTTTTCCAGTAGCTTGATTAGCTATAATTAAAGGATTGGCGACAGCATTCAACAATGAAGTACATATCATAATTCTCAAGAAAATGACAGTATTATCAGGAACTGTTTTTAACCACAGAGTTAACAAATAGTTAGTTTCAAACAAAACCGGTAAAGACAGCAGAAAAAGAAGATAGAATGAAAATCTTGCACTCCTATACATCAATGTTCGCATATCATCCATCTTCTGCTGGGCATACATCTTGGTTATTTGAGGGTTTAGTGCCATTTGAAAATTGCTGACGAACTGTAAAATTGCATTTTGAACTTGAACAGCTATGGCTCTAGCAGCATTTACAATTGGGCCGAAAAATACATTCAGGAGCATGTTTAATCCTTGATTAAAACATACAGCAGATAAATTACCAAAAAGACTCCATCCAGCAAATCCAGTCATTTCCTTAAACAGAGGCTTGTTCCATCTACAAAAAACCTTAGTTTCCTGAAAGTGCCTTAGACAATATAATCTATAGCAAACCTGTATCAATGCCTGAACAGCAACAAGTAAAACGGCATACAATATCAATTTATCAAAAGAGAAACATAGCAATAAGTATACTATTAAAAGCTTTAATACTACTTCTAAAATAGAGATGTATGCAAAAGCAGACATCTTCTCATGAGCAATAATTGCGGCATTATAAGGTACACTCAAGATCAGAATAACCGTAGAGACTATAGAACACTGGAGGACCCAAAACGCAGCATCCATTCTTAACTCAGGAATCTGCATTTTATTATAGAGAAACCATAAACCAATAGTTTCACCTAAAATTACAACTAAGAATGAGATAATGGAATGAATCAATAATGTAGTTCCAAATACCGACTCTAGTTGTTTAGCATTCTCCTGTCCTAAAGCAAATGTAATAAAACGCTGTGTAGCTGATGCCATTGAACTATTAATAAATCCAAACATGGCAACAATACCGCCAACGACATTATATATTCCATAATCCTCTACTCCTAACGTATTCAGTACAACACGACTCGTATACAGAGAAATTCCCATAAGGAACAACATACGAAAATATAGGAGTATCGTATTTTTTGCTATTCTTTTATTGTTTTCTTGTGAAAGAGACATAATAACTTTTTCTTGAAGACTAAGTTTTCAATGTACATATAGTACATTTTTATTCATACATATCCACATTGATATCAAATGGACTATCAAAATCCTTCAACAACTCATGCTTCGTATCTTTCTCTGAGAGTATCGTATGCTCCGTCGGAATCTTCCAATCTATGCCTAGGCTATCATCAAGGATAGATATTCCACCATCTGCCTCTGGATGATAGAAGTTATCACACTTGTATTGGAAGACTGCGGTTTCACTTAACACGGCAAAACCGTGGGCAAACCCTTTTGGGATAAAGAACTGGCGATGATTGTCCTCTGTCAGTTCCACTGCTACATGTTTGCCATAAGTTGGAGAGCCCTTTCGAATATCCACTGCTACATCGAGCACTGCACCCTTAACACAGCGTACTAACTTTGTCTGTGTGAATGGTGGCCGCTGGAAATGTAAACCTCGCATTACGCCATAAGAGCTCATACTCTCATTATCTTGGCAAAAGTATATCTTATGACCCAAGATTGGGGCTACTTTCTCATCAAATTCTCTCTGAGAAAAGCTCTCGAAGAAATAACCACGAGAGTCTTTGAAGAGGCGTGGCTCAATAATGAGTACGCCTTCTATATTAGTCTTTATAACTTCCATTGTGCTTTATATTGTTTTATTCCATGTACCATACGCATCTACTGTTCAAAATACTGGAATAATCTATTATACAGATATTTAATAACCTTTTAAAATATTCTCATCTATTTACCATATAGCTCATTCGGAATTTCAATACCTCGCTTAGCTGCTATGTCAATAAAGTCATCAATATTAAAAGTAAGTAATGCATGGATTTTCAAATTAGGATCTTGCATCATAACTCTAATAACATTATCCACTAAACTGAAACCTCGATAATTCTCCTCAATGGTCAAATCATACGCTTTAGCCTTATATTCATCATCAGGAATTCTTATAAAATGAGGGTTAGACTGCAATTGCTTTAAAAACCAATCAGCCTTATCTCGATATTTATCCTTAAGTAATTTTGTATTGATTGCTTCATAAAGTGTTGGAAAAGGAACAAGAAAGTTTGCATCTAAATTATTGAGTTTACCAAATACAACTTCTGCAACAGAATGTCTTACTTGCTCTCTTGTTCCTAAAAACGAATACCAAAATCCCGTATCAACGATTACATTCATACTAATCAATCGAATCTAAACCATCACCATCATTTTCATATTCTTGCCAAGGATTCTGCTTTCTTTTTCCTATGATGAAAGCTCCAGTTAATTTAACTTTATCATTATAAAAAAAGTCTGAACAAACATATATACGCGTTCCTTGCTTTATCTTGACAGATTCTTTAAGGTCCTGCTGTATTTCCATCAAAGCTTTTTTAGTATCATCATTCGTTTCATTTTTATTTATGGTCTTAAACTCATAAACAAAACGGCAGAAACTATCACCACACTCTTTAGCTTTCTTTCCTGCCAACCATTGGTATAATGAAGAGTAATCTCCATTTACGCCTAAATCGTAAGCCAAATATATAACTTTTTTCATATTTACTATATGTTTATATTCTATATAACTATAAAATCTAGTACAAATAATTCTAGAAATAATACTCTTTATACCACTCTGCAAAATTTCTCAAACCATCTCTTAATGGTGTAGATGGCTTATATCCGAAATCCTCTTCCAATGGAGTAGTATCGGCATAAGTAACTGGCACATCGCCAGGTTGCATTGCCACGAGTTCCTTGTGCGCCTCAAAATCATAATCCTCAGGTAATACACCTGCCCGAATCAATTCTTCCTGTAAGATGCTTACAAACTCCAGCAAGTTCTCCGGATGGCTGTTACCTATATTATATACTTTATATGGAGGAATAGGTAATCCATCCTCTCCATTCTGCTTCTCAGGAGCATGCTGCATTACTCTTACGATGCCCTCAACGATGTCATCTACATAAGTGAAGTCACGTTTGCAGTTACCATAATTGAAAATCTTGATGGTATCACCCTTTACCAGTTTATTAGTAAATCCGAAGTAAGCCATGTCCGGTCTTCCTGCTGGACCATACACGGTGAAGAATCTCAAGCCAGTACTTGGAATGTTATAGAGTTTAGAATACGCATGAGCCATCAGCTCATTACTCTTCTTGGTAGCAGCATATAGACTTACAGGATTATCCACCTTGTCATCCGTAGAATAAGGCACCTTCTTGTTTGAACCATAAACAGAAGATGAAGAAGCATAAACTAGATGCTCTACCTCGTGATGACGACAAGCCTCAAGAATGTTATAGAAACCAATAAGGTTACTTTGGATATAAGCATCAGGATTTGTAATACTATAACGTACTCCTGCCTGAGCTGCAAGATTCACCACTACAGAAATCTTGTTTTTTGAGAAGATTTCCTCTACAGCTTCCTTGTTGGCAATGGAGTCATGAACGAACGTCCAGTCTTTATCCAATGCTTCGATTTCCTTCAGGCGCTCATATTTGATATTCACATCATAGTAATCTGTAATACTATCAATACCAATCACCTTGATGTTCTCCACATCATTAAACAAACGCTTTACAAGATTGCTGCCAATGAATCCAGCAGCACCTGTCACCAAGATAGTCTTGCCTTCTAGTTTTGTATTATATTTTACCATTGTATAGTTTAACTATTAATATTCAACATGCACGGTTTAGAATCCTCATAGTACATTATAAGATGCTTTTTCGATTGCGGAATTCTCATCTCTTGTAAAAAAGCATCGAACTCCTCTAAAAAAGAAACAAATGAATCATCTGTATCTTTGTCAGAATACATACTGAACAACTTTTCTATTTTTTTTGTTTCATTCATAACTTACAAAAACACTCTATTCTGAATGAATAAGTTGATATTCTTCATTCTTACATATTCATCCATTGCATTATAATAATCACGAATCAGAGAGCGCAAACGCTCATCTTCACCATAATCCTCAATTTTTAATTTAAGAGCACGTAATTCTGCAATAGATATACCTTTTCCATGTGACTTCCATTTCTTATTATCACTCAATTCTTTTGCTATTTCAGCTGCACGTTCTTTTTTATCATCTTGAGTAACTTCTGTTCCATTATGATGTTGAGTCCAATTTTTGAATTTGTAATTTACCAACCACTTGGTTAAAAGATCGGTTGTCAAATCACGTGCTTGCTCGAAACTACGAATTTCACCCAAATCCAATTCTTTCAACCATATTAACTCTGCCTTTGTTAGGGTTCCATTGGCTGCTTTATCTATAAACTCATTGATTTTGTCTAGATAGCCTAAAGCAGCTACGTACCTATTGTCTTTATTAGGTACTTGCGGATCAATTGGGCCTAACACAGAAATATAGTCCATTAAGATACTATCTCCACTCATGCAGAATATTGTACCTGCACTATAAGCATAATCAGGAACTATAAAATTTACCTCAGAATAATGGTGTCGCAATATGTTGACATATCGTTCTACAATTTCTGCACTTCCACCAAGTGTCGTCAAAATCACATATAGCTTATCCCTTTTTACTGCATCCGCTTTCAAGTCCTCCACTAACTTTGCAAACATATTAGCAGAAACTGGAGCCAAGCTACCATAATATACAAACACATCAGCATTTAAATACTGTTCCAATGCTTCCAGCTTAGCTTGAAGCATCAGTCTTAATGTATCATCAATAGGAGATTTCATAAGCATTCTATATAATTAAAACTTCTACCAAAACTTTACAAGTCTATCATTTAAGCCCGCATCAGGCGTAAAATCAGATAATAAAGTTTTTTTATAGCCACAAGACTTTAGATATCGCACTAAGCCTTTTCTTAATTTTTTACAATTATCCCAATCCTCCTCTATGGGCAACTCATCAGCAAATTTCATAACTTTAAGCCACAAGATTGGAGCATGTACCCTATCTTCTGCTAATATTTGATGAATCGGATAAAAGGAGCACTTTAATAATTTCAAAGCAATATCATCTGTCCAATTAAAAGAAAGCGTAAACACAAAAGCATAGTAGTCAAGTGATATGCCATGTTTATTGTTTGCCAACCAGTTCCAAATCTTAGAACCTTTACGTTTTACAACTACACTAGTTGGAACAATGTTCGTCACTATAGCATTAACAACTTGATCTGAGAAATCATCTTCAAAACTCATCCATTCCAAAAAACATTCTACATTTGAAAAAGTACTTTTTACCATATTCTTAGGCGTTTTATTGCCATTATTCAAATTCTCATAGACGATTATTTCAGGTTGAATTAATTTTGAACGGATTAAATCTGCTATACTCAAGCTAACATCAGTATTATATCTAAGACACGCAGCCCAAATATTATACCAATCAATCTTTCCATCCCATGAGATATCATAATACTTTTCAAATATGTTTAATAGTTTACCGAATTCTTCTCTTCCCAAATTGATCCACGTAGACGTTGAAAAGAACATCCCCAAGAACTCTATACCATAATGACTCAAGGTACCATAATTGTATATTTTTTCTACTATCGAATAAAGCTTATCAAAGTCCTTTATTGCTATCTCGAAATGACTTTTTAACCGAACAAAAGACTCGGGAAACGCCTCACCATTTTCACAAATAGATATTTGATAAATAAAGTTCGAGTCATCTCCAAATAATGGTACAATTTTTGCCCCCAAAAAATTAGATTTGATAAGCATGCCTTCATCCGAAGGAAACGCTAACGACATTATTCTTAGGACTATCTGATAATCATCAGAAGATACTCTGTGTAGCATTGCTCTATTAAGCATTCTCAGCAGATTACCAACAGCACAAAGTTTACCATAATTTGTACCGATATCATTAGAGAAGATTCTTATTAATGGAGCTATACTATTACCTCCATTTAAGACTTCTTGAAGTAAGAACCTAACGCCATTATGAAAATCATCAATCTTGACAGTATCTTTCCACGGAGGAGACAATAGAGACATCATCGATTTGTCAGAAACGAACTGCATTGTCAATACTTCACCTTGGAACTGCCTCAAGTTATTGCTGCCACTGCTCATTGAAATGTGCCTTAGCAGCGGTATAGGTAAATACTGAAGAAGTGACAAACAAAACTTCTGATTGTCCAATGCCGACATTTCAACCTTAAATGAAAATGGTTTACTATAAGCAAACAAAGAAGAATACAAAAATATAAGACTGGTTTCGTCTATTGGCAATATATCCTTTTGTCCATTAAATGAAGGATAGCGGTCTATTTCTATAGTTTGCTCATAATCATCCAAATCATCGCTACTTGGTCGGCTAAAATATACTAATAGTAAACGAAAATCAAACTTTTTATCTATATCATCAAATGAAATCAGAAGTGAATGAGTCCAGACACAACCAGGTCTATCCATCTCATAGGCATACCATGATTTTGCTACCACATAATATGGACTGTCTACTAATGGATATGTGGTTATGTAGCTACTATCTTCTCTATCATCTTGATAGCCAGACCAATCACTTAGCACATCCATCTTTGCAGCATCATTGACTGTTAAAGATTTCACAGAGCTTCGCAACAAAGTATGTCCATTACTATAACCATGCAACACCTGTTCTATTTTCATATTTAAAACAACATATTATAAATTAAGCTTGTAATATCAAAGCTATATTCCTTTTCCCAACATATAAATGCTCGTTGTCCTTTCTTTCCCCACTCCAACAATCGTTTCTTACAATCTGCCTTCACTAACTTTTCATCATTTTTCTTCTGCTCATCAGTTTGCTGTTCATACTTATACTCATCACCTTGAGAACTAAGGCCATAAAACGTCGCTTGTGGAAAATGATATTTTATGAAATTGTATAATGCTGGAGATTGTTTTTGAAGAACCACCTCTGGCGATTTCATTTTTTTATTAGTGCTGTGAATTTTGACATATCTATCCCATTGAGTTATACAAATAGTAACTTTCTTAAAATGAGAATGCTCTTTTAAATATCGCAAAATGAGCATGTTTTGAGTGGCAGGAGTCATCAACTCTGGGCTCAAACCAGGATGATTAAACCGATTTTTATTTAGATCATTATCTTCCTCAAAATCTTTAATATCATCGTAAAACGTACCACTTTTAAAATCATTTATAAAGAACAACAAACTATCTGCATGTTCGCACCAATCATCAATTGTTTTTGGTTGATTTTGAGATATAATATTGCGAAAAGACTCACCTCTGAAATCAGGAAAGTCTAAGGTAACTCCAATTTCCTCATCGGCTGTAACTAGTTCAATACGCATATTCTCTGGAATATCTTCTGAACTTCTTTTTATATACCTTACACATTCCCAAGCTTCGCCTAGATTATCTAATTTTTCCACTAAATCAGGAACATCACTATCCGAAGCTTTCATCTTAGATTTTATCACATCTGAATAATTCCTCACAATAGCCCATAAGGCACCGATAAACGTAGACTTGCCTGTATCTGGCAATCCTGCTATTAAAATTTTATGCTTTTCCATTTACATACCTCCTTATATATTATGAGTCCAATTCATTTTGTCCAGCAATTCGTTTTCAGCACATTTTACTGTAGAACATTCATCAAGCATCTCTTCGAAATACTTCTTCAATCCATTATTTCTCAAAGGGTTTAACGAACTCACCTTAATCTTTTTACGTAGTTTGCAATAACCTTCAAGTTTGCCTTCTATCAAAGGAGAAGAACTATCAAAATCAGCCTTTAGCTCTGAATTCTGTTCCAACTTATCTGCTTTATTGTAAACGACTTCATATGTTTTACAATTATCAAACAGTCCTAACTTATTCATTTGCTTAGACAAATTGTCTATATCATTGCGCATACCGATAAAACTATCATAACTCGCCAACACCTCTGAATCCAGGAAATAGATTAGATGGCATTTAGTAGCAAGTAGTTTATCACTTTCCAAACTTGCCTTTTTGGCAGCATAATTATGATAGACTTCTCCAGAACGATCTGATATAACTATTTTAACATATTCATGAGTTACTGTATTTTCAAACAACATACTCAAAAAATAGTCTGCATATATAGGAGTTCGATCAAGGCGTTTTTTTGCTACAATCTCAGCATTTCTAATATGACTTCTACGCTCGAAGCCTGCTAGCGTCTCTGAATCCAAAAACTTATATTTGCCGATTTTCCCTTCACGCATTACTACATGATAAAAAGAAGATACAAACGTAGACTTCCCATATTTTGGAAATCCTATTAAGACAAAAACAGACGGCACAACATCATCAACCAATTCGTTAACATTGCTCTCATTCATTGCATCACCATAAAAAAGCAAACGTGAAACCGAAGGTTTGTTTTCATAGTCTGATGCTGTTACCGAATGCTTATCATTTTCTCTTTCAACATCTATATTATCATGATTACCATCACTTATAAAAGATGCCAAATCATTATTCTTCTGTTCCATAATTACCAGCTATTTTTTCCATCAACAACTCATAAAACAAATATACACCGAAATCATGCTTAGATAATGGTGTTTTAACGAAAGGCAAGTCCAGCAAATCTTCATCTAGGTTTAAAAGTCTAAGAAGAATTGAGGATTTACTCACTGATTGAGCGAAAGGACATCCATTGTCTTCCAATTCTTTAACTATATCAACTATATTCTTCTCATTTGAATCATAACCTATCAAGTTGGTTAGAACATAGTTCAAGTCCAAACTTAAATATTCATGCGGCATCTTGCCTATTACTTCATAAAGAGCGTGATATATGTCTGAATAAGAGCAATGTTCATTACTATATTTATCTTCCAGCATCTGGATAACGTTATACTTCCAAGATTCCCATGCCATTTTTTTGCACGCAACTATTTTATTTCCGTCTAATTCTACGACATCAGACTCCGAAGATTCAAAAAGTGATCTTGCTAAATCTGCAGTTTCTATTCCTAGGTCATCAGATTTCTGTTGAATATATTTTTGCAACTTGCCAAATCTTTCAACAAAATAATCTGCATAAGGCATAGATGCAAGCCTACCATTCAGAAGTATCACACAATTCATCAAAGACATAGAACAATAGTCTGAATCAGCGGACTTATATTTCCCATCTATCGCATTACAGATTAAGTATGCCCTTAACGCATTCATTGTACTTGATGGTAAACTAATCGATTCACCAAATTTTTCGTTGTACTTTGTTTCCAAATACTGTTTAATTCCTGTATCCTTTATTCTTGCAAACAACGAGATAGCCCATTCTGCAACCATATCATCATCTGCATTCTGCTCTTTAGCATATTCATCACAAAGCTCCTCTAATCTCTCAGCGATTTCTCGAGAATAAGGGATTATAAGACACTCTCCAAGCATTGTATATAAATCAGCCTTCATATTCATTCAGTTTATTCCAAAGTTCACACCACAAATTCTTCTCTGCTACATAATCTATGAAATTCAAAGCATTTATATAGTCAGATGTTTCATGATTATAAAAAACTGGTTTCAAATCATTAATGACCTCTTCTATATAGATACTATTTATAAAATCTATCATTATGTCGTTTTTACTAATACCATCAGGAAGAGTCACCCCTGTCGGAACCATTTTATTTTCTAATGCTAACCGTTTCATAGCAACTGTCAGTTGTTTCGATTTCTCTTGACTTTTACAAAACGTACTGCCATCCCATGCTATCACGTCCAAATCGACTACGAGAGTACTTTCAGAACTAGACACGTCCTTTACGCTCAGATTCAATATATTAAATACAGGTCTATAAGCCATAACATTGGCACTAGCCTCATCTTCTGGAGGTTGTAAAGCTCCCGAATATATATGTATAGCCCCATTGTTTGAATTCGAATCTGTCCGATGAACATGTCCAAAAAATTGAAGTTGGAAACGACTATCCAAATCCTTCTCTATAGCATCATTATGAGCTAAAAAAGAAATTGGATGATGCATCATAACTATATTGATAACATGATCTTTTCTTCGAGGCTCGGCGTATGCAAGCTTAGGTAAAAACATTTTGTGCCCAGCCAAGCCTTTTTCGCTAAAATCAAAGTCATTCTTATCGCAATTAAATGCAGAATTCACACCATATGCAACAACTTTAAATCCATTTAGATTATCAGAAAGTTCCCTTTCCCAATACATTTTATCATCCTTTTCGGAAAATGCACTTATTTTTCCTTCTGCCAGCAATTTGGAAGTTAAGCGTCCGCTGCCACCGAACGACCTAGCAAAACATTCATATTCCCTAAATGGTTCAAACAAAAATTTACATGAATTTATATCTCCCTGCAATGAATTATCAAGCATCCAATCCGCATCTTTATCATCTCGTCCCATATACTCATTTAAAGCCTCTCTCAATGATACAGGTTGAGCATTTCTGTCTTTATCGTGATTTCCTGGGACTATTAAAACTTCAGATTCTTTGCACTCTGCAATTTTGCACAAATCTTTAATAAAATCTGTCGCTTTATCATATTGAGATTTCTGAGCACTAAAAGCTATATCACCACAAATTAGAATGTAGTCAAACTTCTCCTTATTTTGCCTTTTATATTCTTCCAAATAGCCCTTCATCCCATCTCGCAAATTCTTAAATGAATCTACCATAGAACTGGCATTACCCCAATGTATATCAGAAATCTGTAATATTTTTATACTCTCCATTATCCTTATAATAGCATTTTTGCGTTATAGAAGTTCATGTTTGAAAATGTTGGGATTAATCTCTAAGGAAGATATCTCGTGTATAGACTTTATCATGGACATCATCTAGACAGGAGTCATAGCGATTAGCAATAATCGCATGGCTCTGTACCTTGAATGTAATCATATCATTAACCACCTTGCTGCCAAAGAATGTACTTCCATCTTCCAATGTTGGCTCATAGATGATAACCTCTGCACCCTTTGCCTTGATACGCTTCATAATACCTTGGATGGCACTCTGGCGGAAATTGTCGCTATTCGACTTCATGGTCAAGCGATAGACTCCGATTACACAAGAATGTTCTTTATCTGAATCGAAAGTACTATTCTCTGCATAATATCCAGCTTTCTTCAAAACAGCATCAGCAATATAGTCCTTACGTGTACGGTTGCTCTCTACGATTGCCTCTATCAGGTTCTCTGGAACATCGGCATAGTTTGCCAAAAGCTGCTTGGTATCCTTTGGCAAG
>ERZ1034920.470-NODE-470-length-31851-cov-19.273273_pt1 | contig 31851 bp, 25 predicted proteins | sample MGYA00520688_ERZ1034920 | MGnify/ENA primary metagenome ERZ1034920 (study PRJEB33766, sample SAMN09781785) | gut metagenome | biome: gut microbiome | host: Homo sapiens | place: Madagascar | study: EMG produced TPA metagenomics assembly of the PRJNA485056 data...
GGACAGCATTTTTTATAAAATTATAGATTTATAAATTTACTGTTTTGAAGCTCTGCAGATTGACTTCAAGCATATATATTAAAGAATTAAAATGTTTACAAAAGTAGCTGATGATGTTATGATTTTTAGTAAAATAATAAAGTATAAACAAAAATATTTATCTGAATAAACAAATAATATGCAAAGTCATCAAGGATATAGGATAAGAGGTGCAGTATATGGCTACATTGAAGGATATTGCCGGCAGAGTCGGGGTTTCTCAGGCAACAGTGTCAAGGGTGTTAAACGGAGATCCTAATTTAAGTGTTACAAAGGAAACCAGAGACAGCATTTTGAAGGTTGCCAGAGAATTAAATTATAAAACTGTGACACAGAGAGTACAGAATAATACAAATGCAGTCGGTAACATTGCAAATATTTATGATGCGCAGGGGAATGACACCGGAGTCAAAAGGATTGGCATAGCTCAGATGTTTGAGATGAAAGAGCAGATAGAGGATGTATACTATATGGTATTAAAGTCCATGCTGGATGAGGAGTGCTTTGACGAAGGCTACACAACAGTTACTCTTCAGAGGGACGCAAATGGCTGCTTTGCCAAGAATGATGAGGAACCTTTGGATGGTATCATTGCCATAGGAAGATTTTCCCAGGATGAGATAAAGTGCTTTGAGAGATATACACAGAACATAGTATTTCTTGATTCAATACCCGATCCGTTAAAGTATTACGGAATTGTTCCGAATTATCAGTTGGCTGTTAATCAGATGCTGGAGTATTGCTTTGACAAGGGGAGAAAAAATGTGGCGTTTGTTGGGTCTATAGAGACCTTTGACAATAAGAAGAATGTTGCAATGGATCCAAGGTATTATCATTACAGAACCATTATGAGCAGCGTGGGACTCTACAGTGATGATCTTATCATTGATTGTCCTATGAACGCCAGGGGAGGATATGAGGTGATGACTAAATATCTGGAGACTCATAGGGTATATCCTGACGCGTTGCTTATTCCGTCTGACGCGGTGGCACCGGGAGTTTTAAAGGCACTCAGGGAAAAGAATATCTCAATTCCGTTGGACATTGGTGTGGTATCCTTTAACAATACAAGTTTTTCAGAATTTGCAAATCCACCCATATCTTCAATAGAGGTTTTCCTGGGAGAAAATGCCAAGTCTGCTATGATGTGTATGAAGTTGTTATGGAGTGGTAGTATAAGCCCTAAGTGTATTGTGGTTCCATGTAAGCTGGTGGACAGGGGAAGTATGTAAACGAAACGGATACAGTCAGCCCATTTGTTGGTGCAAATATCATATTATAATTTTTAGCTTGAAAATATTAAGGCTTTTATGATGTTCTTTTATGATTTAAGGGAGCAACGTAAAAGCCTTTTATATTTCTGGGATATTTCCATACAATATATCTATGAGTTTAAATATATTGTGGTGGACAGTTGCCAATAAACAAGATGATCATTATTCTACTAATAATTCTGATAAAATATTTACTAATAATAAATAACAGATTTACTAAAAAATATATTGAAATAAGTAAAAAATTGTGCTATATTATAGACACAGAAGGAAAAGTTGTCTCTCGGACTGGGGAGAACAGCTAAAAATATTGCAAGTCCGGAATTGCAATATACATATTTACCAAGCAAAATTTTAGTAATGTTTATTAATGAGAAGGAGAAGAAGTATGGGAACAAAGAAATTAAACTTTATTTCTAAGCTGTGTTTTGGTATAGGTGCATTTGGAAAAGATGCAGTATATGCCATAGTCGGAACATATCTTATGATGTATCTTACAGATTTCAGGAGCGTGGCACCTGCTTTTGTAGGAACGCTTTTTATGGTGGCACGTATATGGGACGCTTTTAACGATCCCTTTATGGGAATGATAGTTGATAACACCCGTTCAAGGTGGGGCAAATTCAGACCTTGGATCTTGATCGGAACAATTCTTAATGCAATAGTACTCGTATTCCTTTTTATGGACAATGGTCTTACAGGAAATAAGTATCTTGTGTGGTGTGCAGTATTTTATATTCTCTGGGGCATGACATATACAATTATGGATATTCCATATTGGTCACTGGTGCCTGCTCTTACTGATGATGAAGATGAGCGTAGTCAGATTTCAGCAATCCCTCGTATATTTGCCAGTTGTGCATGGTTGATTATTAACTCATTTGGACTTGTAATGGTTACAAAGTTAGGAAATGGTAATGACGTTAAGGGATTTTCAATCCTTTCAATTATAATCGCAATCGTGTTCATTATAGCGTCAATCCTTACATGCTTTACCTGTAAAGAGCAGGTTGTAACTGCTAAGCAGGAGAAGACAAGTGTTAAGGGTATGATGAACGTACTTTTTAAGAATGATCAGGTTAAGGTTATCCTTGGTATTGCCTTATTCTTCAATATTGCATATCAGCTTTCTAACAGCTTCGCTTTATATTATTTCAAATATGTAGCTGAGAAAACATATGCAACTGAGGGAAATGGAGTTCTTTATCCAATATATGCCGCAGTAGCCGGATTTGCCCAGATGGGTTCAATGGCAATACTGCCATTCCTTTCAAAGAAGATCGGTAAGAAGGTTTCATTTTTCTTTGCAAGCTTCCTTCCGGTATTTGGTTTTGCAATGCTCTGGATCTTAGGATATTTTGTTCCTAAGAATGGTATATTAGTAGGTGTCTGCTCAGCAATAATCAACTGTGGTATTGGTTTCATGTTGGTATTTATCACTGTTATCCTTTCTGAGGTTGTTGATTATGGTGAGTATAGTCTTGGAACCAGAAATGAAAGTATCTTATTCTCAATGCAGACATTTGTGGTTAAGTTCGCAGGAGCTTTTAGTGGATTTGTAAGTGGTATCGGTCTTACTATAATAGGATACAAGGCAAATGTCGCACAGACAGCATTTGCAGAAAATGGTATGAGAGTAATCATGTTCTTGATACCTGCAGTTCTTTCAGCACTGTGCTTCCTTATATATCAGAAGGGCTATAAGCTTACACCGGAATTTTATTCAAAGATGAAGCAGGAGTTACATGAGAGAAAGGGGAACTAAGTATGTATTTGGGCGTAGATTATTATCCTGAACAGTGGGACAGTTCATTACTTGAAAGTGATCTTGACAATATAGTTGAACTTGGCTGCAACGTGATACGGATTGCTGAGTTTTCATGGCATATGATGGAGAAGAAGGAAGGACAGTATGACTTCTCATTCTTTGATAATGTTATAAAAAAGGCTAAGGAGAGAAATCTCAATATTATCATGGGAACTCCTACAGCAACTATTCCTGCCTGGCTTGTAGCAAAGGAGCCGTCGATCTTGTCAGAATTTGAAAATGGGCAGAAGAGAAGTTTTGGTGGAAGACATGTATATTGCTTTAATTCACCTGTAATGTACGAATATTCAGAGAAGATCATCAGAAAGCTGGTGGAGCATTATAAGGATGAAAGAGCTATAGTTGCATGGCAGATAGACAATGAGATCGGACATGAGGGAAGCGATGTATGCTATTGCAGTCAGTGTCAGAGGGCTTTTCAGAAGTTTCTTGAGAACAAATTTAATGGAGATATTGATAAACTTAACGAGACCTATGGTACAACATTCTGGTCACAGGAATACAATGATTTTACTGAGATACCTACACCTATGGCTACCATTACAACCCATAATCCGTCCCTGAGACTGGACTGGGAGAGGTTCAGGAGCAGATCAATAGAGAGATTTATCAGCTTTCAGGCTGATCTTATTAAGGAGATCGCACCTGAAGCCACAGTCATGCATGATTTTCCGGGTGGAGGCTTAGGCAAGCATGTGGATTATTCCAAGGTGGCAAAGAGCATTGATGTGGTTGCCTATAATAATTATCCTGTATGGGGTGGTCAGAGAGAGCCTATCCCTGCCAATGAAATAGCATTTAATCTGGATTACATGAGAGGACTTAAGTCTCAGAATATCTGGATTACTGAGGCTATAATGGGAGCACAGGGACATGATGTGACAGGTTATTCACCAAGACCGGATCAGGCTAAGATGTGGTCATACCAGTCATTTGCTCATGGATGTGATTCTATGATGTATTTCAGATACAGGGGAGCAACCAAGGGAGCGGAGCAGTTCTGTTATGGAGTGCTTGACGCAGACAATGTTAAGCGTAGAAAGTTCTACGAGGTTCAGAGAACCTTTAAAGATATTATAAAATACCGCACTGCATTGGAACAACCGATTGATTCAGAGGTTGCAATAATTTACGATTATGACTCGCTGGCAGCCTTCAGGATACAGAAGCAGAGCATACTTTTAGATACAAGTGTTGAAATGCAGAAGCTCCATAAGGCTTTCTACAATGTGAATGTTCCTGTGGATGTGGTACCTGAGGATGTGGATATCAATAAGTATAAGGTGCTTATCCTGCCTCAGATGATCATAGAGAAGCCGGAATTCACCATGAAGATACAGGAGTTTGTACGAAATGGCGGAACAGCGGTTGTAACATACAGGAATGCAGTAAAGGATGTAAATAATAATCTTACATTTGGAGCTGCTATTCCTGTAAATTACAGTGAGTTTGCCGGAGTGACGGTAGTAGAGACAGAAAGTCTCCAGGACGGACAGGAATTTCCTGTCACAGGTCATGGAATATTTGAAGGACATAGGGGCGAAGGCGGTATATTCAGGGATATGCTTGAGGTAAGTACTGCGGAAGTTTTATATACCTACGGAGATATGTTCTATGACAGCTATGCTGCCGTAACCAGAAAAGCCCAGGGCAAGGGCATGATATATTATCTAGGCTGTGGTCTTGATGAGGATACCACAAAGGGTATAATGGAGCAGATCATGAGTGACAATAATATAGATACAGAAGAGACCCAGGCGGGAGTTGAGGTGTGCTACAGAGGAAGCGGTGAAGACCGTATCCGTGTCATAATGAACCATTCCCAGGATAAGAAGACTTATAATGGAGCAGAGCTTTGCCCATATGAAAGCAGGATAGAAAGAGTTTTATAAGGTGGGTCTGAATATTATCTGTAAATCCAACAAAAATCATGTAAAAATAATTATATAAAAAATATTTAAAGTAACCTTCCTGTAACTTTGGAATGTGTATACTCTGCTTGTAAGCTTATAACAGAGAAAACATAATGACCAAATTTACAGGGAGGTTTTTTATATGAAAATCGTAAAAGTAGAAAATTTATCAAAGGTATACGGAAAGGGAAGTACAGAGGTCAAGGCTCTGGACAATGTATCTCTTTCCATAGAAAAGGGAGAATTCGTGGCGATCGTAGGTGCCAGTGGATCAGGCAAGTCAACACTTCTTCATCTTATGGGTGGAGTTGACAGACCTACATCAGGAAGAGTCATGATAAACGATACAGACATCTTCCAGTTAAATAATGATAAGCTGGCTATATTCAGAAGGAGACAGATAGGCATAATCTACCAGTTCTATAATCTGCTTCCTACCCTTAACGTGGAAGAGAACATAACACTTCCAATGGAGCTTGACGGAAGAAAGGTGGAGGACGGAGAGCTTGATGACATCCTTAAGCTCTTAGGTCTTACCAAGAGAAGAAAACACCTTCCAAATGAGCTGTCAGGAGGACAGCAGCAGAGAACTTCCATAGGAAGGGCGTTAATAACCAGACCGGCACTTATTCTTGCAGATGAGCCTACAGGAAATCTTGATTCAAAATCCAGCAATGAGATAGTGGAGCTGCTTAGAAAATCCAACAGAGAGTACAACCAGACAATAGTTATGATCACTCATAATCTTGAGATAGCCAAGTGTGCAGACAGGATAATAACTATTGAAGACGGAAGGATCAAGTGATAATGATCTGTGTGCATAGCGTATTTGTGGATCATATATTTTTGAATCATGTATTAAAGAATGGAGGCAGATAGCAATGAAGCTGTTAAAACGATTGACAAGAAGCAGCATGAAGCTTAATAAAAAGAGAACAGTTGTTACTATGGTAGGTGTTATCCTGGCTGTTGCATTACTTACTACCGTGTCTGTTATGGTATTGTGTTTCAGACAGAGTCTCATTAACTTTCAGAAGGACGTAGGTGGAGATTACCACTACATCTTCAGGAATGTCAATGAAGATAATATGGATAAATTCCTGGATAACAGAAACTTTGAGAAGACGGCATTGGTGTCAGAGGAAGGATTTGCTGAATATGATGGTATTGCAAATGAATCAAAGCCCTATTTATATGTGGCAGGCACCAACAAGGAGGGATTCAGTACTTTAAATCCTAATATGGTGGAAGGACGTCTTCCGGAGAAGGATGATGAGCTGGTCATACCAAGACACCTTAGGACAAATGGAAGAGTTGATCTCAAGGTAGGAGATACGGTGACTCTGAATCTTGGAACCCGTGTAACCGATACAGAGCAGGATCCGGAGTTCCATTTTAAACAGAGTAATCCGTTGACAGAGGATGAGCATATAGAGGATACCCAGACTAAGACCTATACCATTGTTGGTATCATGGAGAGACCGGGATATAATGTTGAGGATTATGAGTTCCCGGGATATACATGTTACACTTACTGTGATGATATGGAGAAGGCGTCAACAGTATATGTAAGACTGACTTCTAAGGCGTTAAGACACAGAGACAGTGTGATCGCAGGTATTATGGAGGTTGATGAGAACCTTTATAAGGAGATTATGTTTGGGGACGGCACTGAACCATCAGAGGAGGATTTTAAAGAGTACTGTAAGCAGTATGAAGCTACGGGCATGGATGTAGAGACAAATATCTGGCTTATAGAGTACGAATCCGTATGGCCTATAAGTGACACATTTAAGGCTGTATATGAACTGGCGGCAGCGGTTATGATTATTATCATAATAACATCCGTATGCTGTATTAAGAACAGCTTTGAGATATCAGTTACAGAGAAGGTTAAGCAGTATGGAATGTTGATAAGTGTAGGTGCCACCAGAAAGCAGATAAGAGGCAGTGTGCTTTATGAAGGCTTCCTTCTCGGTTTAGTGGGGATTCCTGGAGGTGTAGCACTTGGCTGTCTGGCTTCATTTATCCTTGTTAAGATATGTAACACCTTACTTGATGGTATGTTAAATACAGTTGTAGTTTATAACTTCTCTGTCTGGGCAATAGTGCTTGCTGCATTACTTGGCTGCATAACCATATTTTTCTCTGCAAACGGAAGTGCCAGGAAGGCTACAAAGATATCGCCGGTATCTGCCATAAGAAATCAGGCTGAGATCAAGAACAATAAGAAGCTTAAGACATCAAAGATGGTAAAGAAGTTATTTGGTGTGGGTGGAGTTGTCGCCCATAAGGCCATAAAGAGAAACAAGAGGAAATATCGTACCGTAGCACTGGCCATAATCATATGTACTGTTGCATTTATAGCAATCTCATCCTTCACATCCCTTGCTTTTAAGACCACTAAGGTTGCCTATGGAGATAGGGATTACAATGTAAGTCTTTATTATACTCCAAAGAATGTAGACGGAGATCCTGAATCCATGGTTGAAAAACTTGACAATATACAGGAAATCGATAAATGTAAGTATTATTATGGAACTGTAAATGAAGATAACGTGAATGTACTTGCAACAGATGATGGAAATGATAGGGTGTATATACTTGCAATAGATGATGAAAACTACAGTAAGTATATTAAGTCTCTTGGGCTTACAGAGCAGGAAGTCGACGGAAAGGCAATACTCATAAATAATAAGATAGAGATCATGGAAGTTGACAACAAGATGAAAAAGGTTGAAGGTGAGTACTTCAAAGTAAAGGCAGGCGATTCCATCAATATAGATTTTGGAGAATACTACGGAGAGAAGGCAGGAACCAACACCCTTGATCTTGGAATATGTGCAATCACAAAGGAGAGACCGTTAGGCTGGAAGAATTCAAGCGGAGCGGCTATATTTGTGATAAACAACAAAACCTGGAACGAGCTTGATTTTGCTGATGAAAAGTTAGTGAGCCATGGAATATATATGGTATCTGATAATGCAGATCTCCTTCAGGATAACATAGAGAAGATGATGAACGGACTTGGCTGTACAAGTGACGATTACAACATGGACAATGTTGATGCAAGTGAAAAGAGCATGAATTCTATGTTCACATTGATCGCAATATTTACCTACGGACTTATTACAGTAATCGCCCTCATCGGCGTTACCAATATAATCAATACCTTAAATACCAGTATGCAGCTTCGCGCAAGAGAATTCGCAACCCTTAGAAGTATCGGTATGACAAACAAGGAATTTAACCGGATGATAAGACTTGAATGTATATTTGTCGGAGGAAAGGCGCTTATAATAGCAATTCCTATGGGATTTCTGGTATCCTACGGAATATATAAGATACTTATGAATGGTGTTATAGAATTTGCATTTAATCCTCCGATCATACCGGCAGTAATAAGTGTTGTGGTAGTATTTGCATTGTTGATGATCATCATGAAATTATCAATGACAAAGATCAACGGAAAGAATATAATAGAAACCATAAAAAATGAGAATGTATAATACACAGGCTCATGGCGTGGAGGTATTATGGCGGAAATATTATTGATAGAAGACAATCAGAGCATTTATCAGGCATTGCAGTTCGCCTTTGAAGCTGCAGGCTATGTTCTTAAGGTTGCACCGACAATGGCAGAGGCCTACACTCTCGTGGATAGCGGGAGTGCAGGTCTTATACTGTTAGATATAAATCTTCCTGACGGCAATGGCTTTGATCTTTATAAGAACAGGATCGCAGGAAAGAAGATACCTACTATCTTCCTGACGGCAAAGGATGAAGAGGAGGATATAGTCAAGGGACTGGATATGGGTGCCGAGGATTATATCACCAAGCCATTTTCAACAAGGGAGCTTATGGCAAGGGTAAACAGGATACTCAGGCGGACAGAGCAAAAGTCACTTCTGAGGGTACAGGATATTAGTTATGATCTGGACAAGATGGAGGCTCTTAAGAACGGAGAGAAGATACAGTTCTCAAGCCTTGAGCTCAAGATCGTGAATCTTTTATTTGCCAATCATAACAAGGCGGTGAAGAGAAGTGATGTGATAGACCTTATATGGGAGGCAACGGGAAATGACGTGTACGATCATACTGTCACAGTGTATATGAAGCGTATAAAAGACAAGCTTGGACCTGACATTATCAAGACCATAAAGGGAGTCGGCTACAGGATAGACTGTTGATGTCAAAGGTCAGACAGGGAGAGGAAATACATTGAAATCGTTAAATCATAAAAGAAAGATAACAGGAGTGATCCTGGTGTCGGTTATAGGCGTTCTGGTTCTTATATATATGGACGTCCGGATGTATAAGACATACATGTCCAACTATAACAGCAGGATTGGCAGTATATGCAGCCTGGTGGCTGACAGGTATCCTGACATAAGTCCGGGGGAGCTTATGACCATAATAAATGACCGGAACACTGCCGTAGATGAGAAATTCTTCAGCAGATACGGCATAGATATAAGCAGGGACAGTGTTATAGTGGAAAATGACAGGTACTTTGAGAAATACCTGATAATACAGGTAGGCTGTATCGCATTTATCATATTGGCGGTGGTGCTGGTTTCTTCCATATACAATTGTAAAAGACGTAATGATATTGCGGAGATCGCGGAGTATATATCCAATATAAACCGGGGCAATTACGTACTTAAGATAGATAATAACTCGGAGGATGAGCTGTCAATACTTAAGAACGAGGTGTATAAGACCATGATAATGCTTAAGGAGGCAGCAGAGCATTCAAAGGAAGAGAAGAAGCTGCTTAAGGATGCGCTGTCAGACATATCTCATCAGCTTAAGACACCTATAACCTCTGTTATGATCAATCTTGACAATATGAGTGATAATCCGGATATAAGTGATGAGGATAGAAAGAAGCTTATAAGGAATGCCAAGAGGGATGTTAAGAACATAAGCTTTCTTGTGCAGAATATATTGAAGCTGTCCAGATTCGAGGCAGACACCATAAAATATATAAGAAAAACGGTGCCTTTGGAAAGCATTATTGACAAGGCTGTATCCAATGTTGAAGCGCTGGCGGATCTTAAAGGGATAGAGCTTAAGGTGAGTCACGGAGAAGATCTTTCCATGACCTGTGATCCTATATGGCAGACTGAGGCTGTGACAAATATCATTAAGAATGCCATAGAGCATGCTGAGTCCAGGGTGGATGTATATTATGAAAGCAGTGAAACCTACAGCCAGATAAATATTTCGAATGATGGAGAGCCTGTGGATGAGAGTGATATGCTTCATTTGTTTGAAAGATTTTACCGTGGAAAGCATGCAGACAGTGACAGTGTGGGCATAGGACTTGCACTGGCAAAGGCCATAATTGATGAAGATAACGGCTATATTAAGGTCTATAACTGTGATGAAAATAGTGAGAAAAGTGTAGAATTTGTAATCAGATATTTAAAAAATTGAGGTCTAATGACCTCTTTTTTTGTCCCAAAATATAAAAAAACATGTCGTTTATGCCAAATACATGCCGTTCATGTTAAATTGCCCCAAAAATATTGAAAAATGTTTTGCAAAATGCTAAAGTGCTCTCGTCAAAAATAATGTTAAAAAATAATTTGAAGTTCTTTTAGGCAAAAATTAATATTGTTATATTTTGACGAAAAACATCGAACCGGTAATTTATAAAAAGAGGGAGGAACAAAAATGTGTATGAGAATTGAAGATGGAAAGCTGATTGGGTATGATTGTAGTTCGGAGGAGAAGAAGGTTGTTATTCCTGATGGGGTTAAGGAGATTGGGGAACTGGCATTCTTTGAGTGCAGAAATATTGGTGAGGTATCCATACCTGATAGTGTCAAGAAGATTGGCAAGGGGGCTTTTAATTACTGTACAGGAATGGCGGATGACGATGGTTTTGTAATTGTCAGAAATGTATTGTATTACTATGATGGTGACAATTCAGATGTTGTTATACCATCAGGTGTAGTCAGGATATGTGATTCTGCATTTTGCGATACCAGGGTTATGATTACCAGTGTAGTTATACCTGACAGCGTTACAGAAATAGGGGATGGAGCATTTGCAGATTGCCGTATGTTGAAGAAAGTGCATATGTCTGCCAATATCAGAAAGATTGAGGATACGGCATTTGTGAATTGCAGAAGTCTTACAGACATAGAAATACCGGATACTATAGAAAGTATCGGAGATGGAGCGTTTACAGGATGCAAGGCACTGAAAGACAAAAATGAATATGTAATTGTAAATAATTGTGTATATGATTACTTTGGAACAGATGTGGATATTACCATACCTGATGGTGTTGAGGGAATAAAGTCTATATTCATTAATATGCATAGTCATATAAGAAGCATTAAGATTCCTTCTTCAGTTAAATATATTAATGAACTGGCATTTCATGGATGCCAGAATCTTGAGAGAGTGGAAGTTCCGTCAGCACTTAAGTGTGAAGCAATGGCAGCCATAAACTACGGACAGCTTTTATTCCCTGAAAGGAATACGATACTTACAACATATTAGTTATGACATATAGTAAAAAAGACTGTGAGGCAATTTACATCACAGTCTTTTTTAGGTTGATAAAATCCAAAGATTATAGACTATTATTTAAGTTTGATACCCTGGATGGTACATGATCTGGTTCCTATGACCAGGGTGCTGTTGTATACGGCAGGAGATGCTTCTATACATCCGGGGCTTAATTCTATGGTGTCATTTGTTTCCCCGGTAAGACCATCTAACATATAAAGCTTACCGCCGCTTGAGGCGTATAATACTCGTCCTGTCCCGTCGGAATTGTATACACATACAGGAGATGACCAGGCATATGCTGATACATGTTCCCACATGATCTTTCCATCCTTCTTGGACAGACAGGCAAGTACTCCGTCGTAAGGTCCACCGGTTTTTGAAACTGTTACATATATATAATCCGAGAGGCTTTCACGACCTACGGCTATAGTAGATTGAACGCCGCCTGATACTCCTTCCTGGGAGTAACATGTATACTCAGTCTGCCAGATTATCTCACCGGTCTCTGCGTCTACCTTCCATATTGGTACAGGCGCCGTACTTGAGCTTCGCCAGCCATGATGGAAGGAGGTGCTGGCATACAGATATACCTTGTCACCCTCAACTGAGAGAACAGGAGTGGAGTTAGAGTCATCAAGGCTGTCCTGAACCCATACAAGATCTAAGGTATTAAGGTCAAGACAGAAGAAGTGACCTCCGTTATCCATTATATAAAGATATCCCTTATACACTACACAACTGTCTTCCATACCAAGCCAGTACTGGGTGCTGCTTCGCTTGGTCATGTAACGCCATTTGACTATATTATTAGGATTGATCGACAGTGTTCCCTTTTCCTCATCATATTTTGTTCCCAGGTTTATGAGATATAATATACCATTTTCCCCGGGATATATAAGCGTGTCCGTTGCAGCATCAACTAAAGCAGAGGAGTCAAAGAAGCTTAAGGAGCCTCTCAGTGAGAATGAATCTGAATTACCAAATTCATACATTACACTGCAATCTAAGAGATTTACCACAAATACTCTTGCAACACCCTTGTTACTGTTGTAGCCTGCACCTACATATAATATAGGATATCCTCTCGGATCAAGGGCTCCAGAACCCTTGAAGGTATATCCCAGTGACATGGTGTCTCTTGTGAGTTCACCGGTCTCCAGATCGATAAAGTATATATTTCCGTCCATACATGCATATATAACTTCTACCAGGTCATCTTTTTCTTTTGCCCAGTCATACATGTTCATGTGTTGCTTAACTGACGACGGCCATTTCATTATAAGAGGCTGACCAGTCCAACCGCTGCCTGTCCAGGTTGAGTCCCCTGAAGTAAGCCCGCCGGTTGTTACAGACCATTCTCTCTCAAGTTTGAATGAGGACATGTTGGCATAACCATAGGTAGGGTCGTTTCTGTAGTTATTTCCCCTGAAAGTGACGATACCATCGATATTGGTATAATTGCTTCCCTTATTGAAGCTTATCTCAGCCTTAGGCTTGTAATCCGAAACGCTGTCAAGTGTTACACCATCCACATTTACATCCGTGTAAGATACATAATTGGAAGGATCTGTGCTGCTTACACAGTGAGGCCTAATGTCAGGCATATAGTATGAGCTTCCACCATCCGACAAAACATTGTCTACAAGATCAGATATGGCAGGGAGACTGTAGGGAACATCATTATCAACATCGGAACTGTCCGATGGTGGGAGGGTTCCTGTCTGTACATCATTTGTGAAGCTCTTTAAACGCCAGTATATGAAAAGTCCCAGTAGTGAGCAGATTATGATGGCGACGATCCATGCCAGTAATTTCGGCATGACGGTAGGCTGCTTTTTAGTATCATGGCTCCCTGCATGATGGATTTGGGCGTGCTGATTATTTACATTGCCTTTATTTTGATGGCCATATTTGGTGTGGTTGACCTTTTTGCGTTGCTGATCATTTATAACCGCTTGATGGCTGTTTTTTTGTGTGTGCTGATCATTTATAACCGCTTGATGACTGGCTTTTTCGTGGCGATGATCATCCCTGTCCGCTTGGGGCTGTGTGTCTGTTCCGGAGGTTTTATGTCTCTTCTCAGAAATCGGTACATGAACCGGAGCATCCGATATGTCTGTCGGTTCGTTGTCCGGCTCAGGCTCGGCAGTAGCAGCAGAATTTCGTTCCTTCTCAGCCTTAAGGAAGGCTGCAACCTTCTCTGCCTGAACCTTGTCGTCAGGATCCAGTTCAAATTCCATGACCAGAACCTGTTCATCAGGAAGTTCAGCATAAACAACACTGACTATGGAACCATCCTCTGATCTGGCTATGGGAGGGTGGCTGCTGTCCACCTGGGAAGAATTTTTTGTAATAATATTTTTAAGTTGTGATGAACTCATTTATATTTCTCCTATGTACATAAGAATAAAAAATTAACAGCATAAGCGTGTTAATTATATACTCTTTTATTACAATAATCCACTGAAAATACATATGTGGCACCCCAAAATGCTTTTTTTCTTAAAACTATGCTGCCAATGGCTTTACTTTAGCGTGCTACTATGGTAGAATTGCAAAGTCCGAGGCGTGCCCCGGAAAATATTATAATAAGGAAGAGAGGATTTTAATATGAAGAAATTTGGTGTAATATTATTAGCTGCTGCTATGTGCCTTGGCCTTGCAGGCTGCGGTTCAAAGGCAGATGACAAGAAGGCAGACAGTGAGAAGGTATATGCTGTTGAAGCAGGTTCAGCAGGCGAGGAAGCAGCAAATGAGAAGGGTTATAAGACAAATGCTGTTAATTCACAGGCTGACGCACTTATGGAGGTTCAGGCAGGAACAAGTGACGCTGCCATAATCGATCTTCTTATGGCAGGTGCCATGATCGGTGAGGGTACAAGCTATCCTGATCTTATCCACACAGATGAGCTTACAACAGAAGAGTACGGAGTAGGCTGCAGAAAGGGTTCAGATCTTGCAGCATATATCAACAGTGTGTTCGGTGAGGCATATGCCGACGGAACAATGAAGGATATCGCTTCAAAGTATGGCGTTCAGGAAGCTCTTCTTGAGCAGTCAAAGAGTGATTTCACAGAGGCTGCTGACGGAGATGTGGCATACATCAAGTCAAAGGGTTCACTTATCGTAGGTATTACTGATTTCGCTCCTATGGATTACGAGGAGAACGGTGAGTGGATTGGATTTGACGCAGATATGGCCAAACTCGTTGCAGAGAAGCTTGGTGTTGAGGTTAAGTTTGTTGTTATCGACTGGGATACAAAGCTTATGGAGTTAAATTCAAAGAATATTGATGTTGTATGGAATGGTATGACACTTACAAATGAAGTTACATCATCAATGGAATGTACAAATGCATACTGCAACAATGCGCAGGTTGTAGTTGTTAAGTCAAATTAATCAGGATTTAGATATAGTTTGTTAGAGATACTGGAGGATTAGTAATGTTTTGGTCAGTAACAGCCCAGTTGTTAGAGGGACTTGCGACAACATTTGAGATTTTCATATTGACACTTGTGTTTGCACTGCCGCTTGGTCTTATCCTTGCCCTTGGAAGTATGAGTAAGTTTAAGCCCCTTAAGTTTTTACTACAGGTTATAATCTGGATAATCCGTGGTACACCGCTTATGCTGCAGCTTATTATAATTTTTTATGGCCCGGGACTGTGGCTTTCACATAATCTCTGGTCGGGAGACGAAGCAGGAAGAATAACTGCTACAGTAGTTGCCTTTTCCATCAACTATGCATGTTATTTCTCTGTAATATTCCGTGGTGGAATAGAGGGAGTTCCTGTGGGACAGCGTGAGGCGGGAGAGGTGCTTGGCATGACCAAAACACAGATATTCTTCAAGGTGACATTGCTTCAGATGATCAAACGTGTTGTTCCGCCGATGAGTAACGAGATAATCACCCTTGTAAAGGATACATCGCTGGCAAGGATAATCGCAGCCTATGAGCTGACATTTGCAGGCTTCTCATATATGAAGTCGGCAGGTATCACATGGCCGTTGTTCTACACAGGTGTGTTCTATCTGTTATTTGTTGGAATACTTACACTGTTATTCAATTACATTGAGAAGAAACTGGAATATTTTAAGTAGATTATCGTATTAGACAGAGGAGTGACACAGATGGCTATTCTTGAAGTAAATAATATAGAAAAGCACTTTGGCAGCACCAAGGTTTTAAAGGATGTAAGCTTTTCGCTGGAGCAGGGAAATGCCCTTGCCATAATTGGTTCGTCAGGTTCCGGAAAGACAACACTTCTCAGGTGTCTCAACTTTCTTGAGAAGCCCGATCACGGAACCATAATTGTAAATGGTGAGACATTGTTCGACGGAAGTGTACCTTATAAGAGAAATGAAAAGGAGTTGAGACGTAAACGTCTGCATTTTGGAATGGTATTCCAGTCCTTTAACCTGTTCCCGCAGTATACGGCCCTTGAAAATGTAATGCTGGCGAGACAGATGCTTGCCAAGGAGGAGCCAGATTTTAAGGCGAGAAAAAAGGAAATATATCAGCAGATAAGAGAGGACAGTATTGAAGCCCTTACTAAGATGGGACTCCAGGAGAGGATGGATCATTATCCTCATCAGTTGTCCGGTGGACAGCAGCAGAGAGTTGCCATAGCCAGAGCACTTGTTATGAAGCCTGATATATTATGTTTTGATGAGCCTACATCAGCCCTGGATCCTGAGCTTACCGGTGAGGTGCTTAAGGTTATAAGGAACCTGGCTGAGAATAATACCACAATGATCATAGTTACCCATGAGATGGCATTTGCCAGAGACGTAGCCGACCAGGTTATATTCATGGATGACGGATATGTTGTTGAGGCGGGAGATCCTAAGGAGGTTATCAATAATCCTAAGGAAGAGCGTACAAGACAGTTCCTTTCCAGATATACGGAAGGATAGTGGTATTCTGGGCATATCTGCCGCAAATGTCGAAAAATGTTAAAAAACATCATGACAAATAATAAAATAAATCATGGAAAATGATATAATATAATCATATACTGGTTTCAGTGCTTCATCATGTATACAGAGTATGCATAAGTGTGCTGAAGCCGGTTTTTTTATGCCTGAAAATGGAATTTTTCATGATACTTCAGTAAAAAGGAAAAGTTATGTCAACTAGAAATGAAATTGTAAATAAGCTTTTAAAGAGCTTTATATCCAGCTATAACATAACAAGGGTCGAAGAGGATGAGCATTCTCTGGTGGCTGTATGTGAGTACTTTGAACATTCGGAGAAGTATGTGATGTCTAAGAAGGCTGAGCTGTGGTCGGCGGACTGCGAGGAATTCTTGTATGTATTTGAGAAGGAAAAGCCGGATGAAGACTGGTATAAAAAGATAATGGAGCGTACCATCACCGACGGAATGGAGCGTATGAATGTGGGACCGGGACATATGTATACCTATGTTACCATGATGATAATATGCGATTCCTATAATGATGATATGGCAACGCTTGTAAAGAAGAGTAAATTCTACAAAAGCTTTAAATGGGGATTTCACGGTTGGCTTAATTACAGGGTTCTTATGGTGAACGCTGAGACGGCCGCAATGTGTTCTAACAGGGAGGGAAGAGCGTGCGTCAAAAGTGTCAGAAAGGTTTTAAAGACACAATGATGAATTAACCTGGCAGCTATCAAAACAGTCTCAAGATGGGGCGTGGAAGATGATCAAAAGCTCATTAAAAGCTCATTCAGCTTGGTCGTGATTGTTATGGTACCTGGCAGATTAAATAAAAAACATGAGAGGAGATTCAATAATATGAATTCACTGGTACTTTTATTGATTTGTATTGCTGTACTGGTTGTCGGCTATATTTTCTATGGTGGATGGCTGTGTAAGCAGTGGGGACTTGGAGAAGGCGATAAGCCTACACCTGCCCATGAACTTGAAGACGGTGTGGATTATGTTCCTGCTAAGGCACCTGTGCTTATGGGACATCATTTTTCATCCATTGCAGGAGCCGGTCCTATAACCGGACCTATAGGTGCAGCTATATTCGGCTGGATACCTGTAACCTTATGGGTACTCATCGGAGGAATTTTCTTTGGCGGAGTACATGATATGGGTGCTCTTTTTGCATCCCTTCGTCACAAGGGACAGTCAATTGGAGAGATCATCTCAGTAAATATGAGTAAGAGAGCAAAGAGACTTTTTATTATATTTGCATATCTTACCCTTATTCTCGTAGTTGCAGCATTTGCATCTATCGTTGCTACAACCTTTGGTAAGGCATATAATGTCGACGGAACCATAAATCAGGTGGCAACTGATTCAAATGCATCTGTGGCAATGGTTTCAATGTTGTTCATAGTAATAGCTATAATCTTTGGTTTCCTTGTATACAGAAGACATACACCAATGCTTATATCAACAATCCTTGGTGTAGTTGCCATCGCTATCTGTATGGTGATCGGACTTAACTTTCATCCACTTTATATGTCAGTAAATGCATGGATGATCGTTGTCGGTGTATATATTGCAGTGGCTTCAGTTACTCCTGTATGGATACTTCTCCAGCCAAGAGATTACTTAAGCTCATTCCTTCTCTATGCAATGCTTGCAGTTGCACTTGTTGGTGTTATTGTGAGTCATGTTGACCTTGGCGGTGCTGACGGACTTCAGGCATTTGGCGGATTTGCCGTTGACACAGCAAACGGAACCCAGTATATGTTCCCTGTACTTTTTACAACAGTTGCATGTGGTGCCATATCAGGTTTCCATTCACTGGTTTCATCAGGTACTACATCTAAGCAGCTTGACAAGGAAAAGGATGCAAAGCCTATTGCTTATGGTAGTATGCTTCTTGAGTGTGTACTTGCTGTAATCACTATCTGTGCTATTAACTTCGCTTATAAGAATGGTATTACAGCAGGTGCAACAGCTATATTTGCAGGCGGTATCTCAAAGATGTTCGGATTTGCCGGTGCCTCAGAGGGTGTGGTTTCAGTCATAAACACACTGCTTGTACTTACATATTCAGCATTCTGCCTTACATCACTTGATACAGCAACAAGACTTGCAAGATTTATGTTCCAGGAGTTCTGGCTTGAGCCTGGACAGACAGCTAAGGATGTACAGAGTGGTGTTAAGAAGGTTCTTGTAAATCCTTACTTCGCAACAATCCTTACTGTTGTACTTGGTATTGCCCTTGGACTTAACGGATGGGACAAGATCTGGGGACTCTTCGGAGCAGCTAACCAGCTTCTTGCGGCTCTTGGTCTTCTTGCAGTTGCCACATGGCTCGGCAACATCGGTAAGAATAATAAGATGTTCCTTATCCCTATGGCATTCATGATGGTCGTTACTATCGGTTCGTTAAGCATCACGATCAAGAACCAGTTTAAGGTAATATCAGCAGGTGGAGCAGACTGGGGTGCATACGCACAGGCTATCCTTGCCATCCTTCTTATTATCCTTTCAATCGTTCTTGTAGTTGAAGGTATCCAGACACTTGTGGGTAAGAATAAGAAGCAGACTGCTTAAATTGACAGACAGATAAAAAACAGATAATATTATGCCGTGCATTTACTTTGGTGGGTGCATGGCATTTTTTATAAGGTGTAGAAGAGGTACAGGTATGATCAGCAGATCTATGAAGATAAGAAACAGTTTATTACTGGTGCTTACGGCACTTATATGGGGCGTTGCCTTTGTGGCACAGAGCAAGGGAGGAGACGCAGTAGGGGCACTGTCATTTAACTGTATAAGATCAATAATTGCAGGTATAGTACTGCTGCCGGTCATAAAGCTTTTGGACGCCCTTGGATATGGAAGTAAGAAGCCGGCTGCGAGTCAGGAAAAGAAAACTCTTGTAATCGGAGGTATATGTTGTGGATTGGCATTGTTTCTTGCAAGTACAGCTCAGCAGATAGGAATAACCATGGGTACTGAGCCGGGAAAAGCAGGTTTTTTAACCGCCTGTTACATACTGCTGGTTCCGGTATTCGGACTTTTCCTCAAGAAGAAATGTGGTTTTAATATATGGATAGGCGTGGTGATTGCTGTGGTGGGCTTGTATTTCCTGTGTATGAACGGAAGTATAAGCTTTGAGACCTCAGACCTTATGACCCTTTTGTGTGCGGTTTTGTTCTCATTTCACATACTTATAATAGATCATTTCTCCCCGTTGGTTGACGGGGTGAGGATGTCCTGTATACAGTTTTTTACCTGTGGTATCGTGGGCATTATCCCTATGTTCATATTCGATATGGGACACAGTATTTCAGGGATAAGTGAGTGGCTAACCTTATTTGCAGATGCTGATGCATGGATCGCCATTCTCTATGCCGGAGTCATGTCATCAGGAGTCGGCTATACCTTGCAGATAGTAGGGCAGAATGGTATAAATCCAACGGTAGCGTCAATGCTAATGAGCCTTGAGTCAGTGTTCTCGGTGCTGGCGGGAGTTGTGATACTTAAGCAGTTTTTGACAGTGAGGGAGACTGTGGGCTGTGTACTGATATTTGCAGCTATAATTATTGCCCAGCTTCCGGCGGGAAAAGTAAAGGCAGAGAATGTGAATGAGGAACACGGACAGGCAGATTTGTGATATATACCAAAATCTCAATGTGAATATACAGTAAAAATTTAATCACTGGAATAAGCGGCTGCTATATGTTATTATAGTCAGGTGAGAAATATAAAGCACGCAGGCTCTGCCGCGTTTAACAGGGGGATGAGCAAATGAGTGACATAAATGAAGTAACTAAGAAATATGCATTGCTTATAGATTCTGACAATGTGTCTGCCAAGTATGTGGCAATAATATTTGATGAGCTTAGCAGGGTAGGATATACTACCGTAAGAAAGATATACGGAGACTGGTCCAAGAATACTAACGGATGGACAAAGGATTGTCTTCTTACATATTCCATACAGCCGGTACAGCAGTTCGCCTATACCACCGGCAAGAATGCTACGGATTCTATTATGATAATAGATGCCATGGATCTTCTTTATAAGGGCAATCTGGATGGCTTTTGTCTTGTGTCATCGGACAGCGATTTCACAAGCCTTGCAGTGAGGCTCAGGGAGGCAGGCAAGGAAGTTATAGGAATGGGAGAGATGAAGACTCCCAAGGCATTTGTCAGTGCCTGTACTAACTTTAAGAGACTTGATCTTCTTGACAGAGATTACAATTCTGATGAGGGAGAGGATTATAAGGGCGCTGATTCTGATGAGGCGGAGCTTACGAGTCTCAGGGATATCAAGCAGACTATTTATTCGATCATTGATGAGAATGATGACAGAGGCAAGAAGACCCATATCGGAGAGATAGGAAGCAAGCTTCAGAACAAATATCCTGATTTTGATGTAAGAAACTATGGATATTCAAAGCTTACCACACTTATACAGGATGGCCTTGAGGGCTTTGAGCTTGTCAATTCCGGAAGACAGATCTATCTTGAGAAGACCAGGATAGAACTTAAGAAAGAAGATATAGAGAAGTATGTCTGTAATCAGTTAGCCCGTTCAAAGGGTAAGAGGATGAATATAGGTATGCTCAATACCATGCTCAAGGATGAGTACAGCAGTTTCAGTGTTAAGAAGTATGGCTACAGCAAGATGTCAAGCTTCTTAAGGAGCTGCGGAAAGTTAAGGGTTGAGAAGGATCAGGTAATGTTAAAGTAAATCATAAGAGGTGTTTTATAACTTATGACATAAAAAAATACAGTGGACTGGTGTTTCCAGAGAAAGGATGTAAGAATATGAAAGTAGCTATTATTATGGGATCCACAAGTGATCTTCCAAAGGTTGAACCGGCAATCGGTATTTTAAAAGACTATGGTGTTGAGGTTAATGTGAGATGTCTTTCTGCCCACAGAGCCCATGCAGGACTTTCGAAGTTCATAGAAGAGGCAAATAACGACGGTACAGAGGTTATCATCACAGCTGCAGGCATGGCGGCAGCACTTCCTGGGGTTGTTGCTTCACAGACAGTGCTTCCTGTTATCGGAGTGCCTATTGCAGGATCTAATCTTGACGGTATGGACGCACTTCTTTCAATAGTACAGATGCCTTCAGGAATACCTGTTGCAACAGTTGCCATAAACGGCAGCAAGAACGCAGCATACCTTGCTCTCCAGATAATCGGAACAAAGTATGAGGCGGTAAGAGCGAAGCTTCTTGAAGAGAGAAAGGCAATGGAAGAGGCTGCCATGAAGGCAAATGAAGAGGTTATAGCAAAGTACAATGCATAAGATAATGCATGAGATATATCAGGCTCCTGCGTTTTTGCCGACAGGTCTGAAAACTTTTATCATGAATTTTAAATTTACGGCATAAAAAGAGCTTCACCCAATAATATATGTCCGGAATGCCCGGTGCATATGAAAGAGGGTGGAGCTCTTTTTCATGTTTCCTGCCATGCATATTATTTAAATGCGTAGCATATATAAAATATCAGGCTTTATAAATTAAAATCATAAAACTAAACCTTAAAAACTAAGCTTTTAAAATTAAGCCTCTAACTTCTTGCCTGTAAGTAACTCGTAAGCCTGTAAGTACTTGTCGATGGTCTTGTCAACAATGTCCTGCGGAAGCTCCCAGTTGTTGTCAGGGTTAGCCTTTAACCAGTCGCGGGCGAACTGCTTGTCGAATGAAGGCTGACCATGTCCAGGTTCATAACCTTCAGCAGGCCAGAAACGTGAGCTGTCAGGTGTGAGCATCTCATCTCCCAGAACGATGTTGCCATCCTCATCAAGACCGAACTCAAACTTTGTATCTGCGATTATGATGCCGCGGCTTAAAGCGTAATCTGCACACTTCTTGTAAAGGGCAATGGTGTAGTCCTTTAACTTGGTAGCATACTCAAGACCCTTACCAGGGAACGCTTTCTCTAGGTGATCAACACTCTGCTCGAATGAGATGTTCTCATCATGATCACCTATTTCAGCCTTTGTTGAAGGGGTATATATAGGTTCAGGAAGCTTATCTGACTCCTTGAGACCTGCAGGAAGTTCGATTCCGCATACCTTTCCGCACTCCTTATAGCTTGCCCAGCCTGAGCCGGTAATATATCCACGAACTATACACTCTATAGGAAGCATATTGAGTTTCCTGCACATCATACTGTTTCCGTCAAACTTCTCCTGCTGGAAGAATTCAGGCATATCCTTAACATCTGCGGAAATCATGTGATTAGGAAGGATATCTGATGTAAGATCAAACCAGAACTTAGACATCTGCGTAAGAACAGTACCCTTCTTGCTTATGATGTTCTTAAGGATCACATCAAAACAGCTTATACGATCTGTTGCAACCATGATCAGGCTGTCTCCGTTGTCATAGATTTCACGTACTTTGCCCTCTTTGATAGGCTTCATTTCATTTGCACTCATTTTAATCTACCTCGTAAATATATATTTGCTATAGAAGCATCCTATAAAAGTTTAGTTTATTTTAGTGCAAAAATCAAGAAATTATTGAGATAATACATTTTCTACAAATGAATTTTGCGCTTTTTTGAAAAATACAACATATCTTATAAAAAGATTTATGATTTTTGTTGAAAATGACATAAAATAATGGTAATCTAGGTTATGTAGGGCAAGTTGTCATATATGCAATATTTTGTGGTTTATATGATCGTTTTGTTCCAGGGGAAGTATTTTTATCAGACGTAAGTGTTCTGGAAGGAGATTGTATGATACTTATTGATACTCAAAAAGAAGAGTTCAGCAAACTCAAGGATGTAAGAATATTTGGAAGGGTCAGCCATGAGGGCAGATACAACGGAAACCTTCTGGTCATCGGTTTAGGTGGTGTGGGAAGTAAGACCGTATTAAACCTTAAGGGCATGCTGGTTGACAATATAACACCTGAGGACAATATAAGCTTTCTTATGGTGGATTCTGATATACCGGCCATGGAAGCAACCATAAAGGACAGCAAGGAGCATCTTGGCTTCAATGCCATGGAGGTGTGCAGTATATACAGACCTAATGCAGAAAACTTACTGGCAAACGGTATCGACAATAATCCGGTTCATCCAAACCTTGCAAACTGGATGGCATCGGATTTTCCATCAATAACCATTACACCAAGAGGAACCGGTGGTAACAGACAGATAGGCCGTCTCATGTTCTCTAATGCTTATGAGGATATGAGCATGCTTCTTTTTGATAAACTTGAGGAGGCAAGGAACAAGGTTAAAGTGGGATACCTTGATGTGATTATAGTTACAGGTCTTGGTGGAGGAACAGGAAGCGGTATACTTTCAGATCTTACATATAATTTACGGGCATATTCCAAGAAGATGAGATGGAACAACGTCAGGATAGGAGCATGTCTCATGATGCCGGACGTGCTGTTCGGAATAAGAGCCATATATGATAATACTGAGAAAATGCAGATTATGAAGGCTAATGCCTATGCAGCCTTAAAGGAGATAGACCACTATATGAACCTTTCAGAGACAGAGGATTCATATGTGTTCCAGAGCACCACACACAGATTTGCCATAAGAGATAATATATTTGACGCCTGTATGCTGGTATCAGGCAAGCGTGATAGCCAGGGATACATCCCTGACGGCTTTGTGTACAGAGACACAGCCAAGTATCTGTATAAGCTGGCGTCCAACAAATATATCGGTACACCGGATAAGTATGGTGAGAGACGTCTTTTAAGAGATGTGTTCTTTGATAATGAGATCAAGACCATAAGTACATGGAAGATAAATAACGCAGACAAGGCGGATATTGCCGGTGGAAATTGTTTCTATAAGGTTCCGAGTGAGGCTGACTACAGGATACCTATTAAGGAAATGGAGAATATCTGTGAGCATGAGGTATTTGCCGAGGCGTTTAAGGAGATCAATAAATCCGTATTTTCCGATGACAGACAGATGGAATCCTTCAGAAATGCAGTGAGTGAGCTGGATAGATTTCTTGATGAGCCTGCGGGAGCAGAGATTTCCCTTAATGTGTCGGGACTTGTGCAGTTTGGACGTTTCCAGAAGCCTGTATATAAGATGATAAAGAAGAGACAGGATACCCTTCTTCAGGATATGATGAAGGATCTTGATAAAATGGAAGCCGAGCTTCCTAAGATGGTAAAATCGATTAAGAACAAGATATGGTCAAATCTTGACGGCGTGATAAAGAAATGTATGCTGGAGAGGGGACCATTTGCGGCAATAGAGCTTATAGGTGCCAAGGGGTTTGGCCCGGGAGACGGAAAGCAGGGTATGATACCGGAGATAAGAAAGCTCTCCGATAAGCTTGAGAAGTATGAGCCATCATCTGAGTATGAGAGGATCATAGAGTCCATACATACCATAGTTGCCAAGAGATTTTTTACATTCCCATCAGCCAAGAGGGAAACAGAGAATGGCTACTATGATGCATGTATAAAGCACATTCTTTCCCTGGAGAGAAATAAGATCATGGATGAGTTGAATTCCCAGGACGTTCTCGGAGATACGGTGAGATGGCTTTCAGAGAGAGCCGAGAGACTTGACGAGATATTCTCCCAGTTCGGTGAGGATCTTAATAATTCTATAGAGGATCTGTCTAACACAGGCAAGAGTGCGGTAAACAACCTTCTTAAGAGGGCAAGCCACCATAACTTCCTGCCGTCTGACTATATATCGGAAAAAAGGATAGCAGATTTCAGGAATGGTATTGTAAGATTTCTTCTGGACAATGAGACGAATATCGACAACAACAAGGTTGTTCCTGTTAAGGATGCCCTTGAGAAGCTGTACAGGGATTTCTTCGGCGGTATAGGTGCATTCGGACCGGAGAAGATGATATCGGTTGCTTTCTCGGAGAAGAGACTTGTGGAGCAGGATCTTAACGTAATGTTCGGTTCACCTAAGAATGACAGAAGAAATAATGTTATGAGATTGGCTGCCGAAGCATTTGTGGATGATATAAAGGCAGAGGAGCAGCTGTGTGTTCTTAAGGGTAAGGCAGAGGAAGCATTACCTAGAAGAAAATATATTTCGGTTCCTAATACAATGCCGTATTTCAGTGAAGCAGTTAAGGATATTCTGGTTTCTGAGCCTTACAATGAGAAGACAGATGCCATAACCCTGAATCCGGGTGAGATCGAGATATCCATAGACGATATGATAGTCGGTGTCCCACTTGCCATGATGGACTGTATAGAGGAGCTTCAGATGGCATACGAGTTCACTGTGGGTTACAAGGGACTGCATATTGATGAGAGAAATGTTGATATGCGAAAAAAATTCAATGAGCTCGTATCCGTTTAATGCTTATAGAATTGCAACAGGTATATGTAGGATGATATGAAATATAGAAAAAATGGCGTGACTCGTGCTGCCGGGTCATGATATGTATGACATGTATATGTTATATAGGGAATAAATGATTTTAAGAGGGCGTGACCTGAATGGTTGCGCCCTTTGTTAAGTGTATGATAATATGATGGAGTGAGTGAAACCGGACATCAGATGTAAGGGTGTCAAAGGTTTACCATAGGATAACCTACAGGTGAGGTTGTTTTTTTGGAGAGGTTTGCATGGAGATACAGGTTTATAATGTGGAGAAATTCCTTGATGAAGATGTGATAAAAAGATATCTGCCGGGACTATCTCCATACAGAAGAAATAAAATAGAAAATTACAGGTTCCTTCAAGATAGGGCATTGAGTCTTGGTGCCACACTGTTACTTGCGGAGGTTATAGAAAAATATGGTATAGATGAGAAGGATGTAACCTATGTCACAGGAGAATATGGAAAGCCAAGGATAAAGGAGCTGCCGTTTCTTGAGTACAACATAAGCCATAGCGGAACCATGGTTGCTCTTGTGTATCACGATAACAAGACGAATAACGATCCCGAGACCATGGCTTCCTGCGGTATAGATGTGGAGATGGTAAAGGGGCATGGCGACAGAATGGCAGACCGGATTCTGGCTCCGGAAGAATTTGCCATATATAAGGCATTAAAGAATCAGAATGTCAGCGCTGCAAATGCTTTCTTTACGAGAGAGTGGACCAGGAAGGAAGCCTATTTAAAATATAAAGGAACAGGACTGGACTTTACTTCAAAGACTGTATATGAGGTTCTGGAGCTTGGAAAGCTTGAGAAGAAGGGATTGTATTTCAATGAAATCAAGGTGATAACTGATTGCGCAGATTACTGTGTGGCAGCCTGTTCCAACGTAAAGGATATAAAGGATTGCAAGGTTGTAAAGTATTAAATACATAACCCATGTAAATATGTATGGCTTGGATAAATACATCTTTAAAAATCAGTAGATATGTGATATTATCAATTGTTGACACCTTGATATTAAGAAAGTTCAAGGATTGTGTGAAGTGGCGATGCCAAACAGCAAATTTTAATGGGCTGATGTTCAATAAGAGGGGATGACGAATGAGTAAAAAAGCAACAAAAGCACTTAACAATAGATATTATATTGCAAGATATAATGCTTCCCGCAGTAACCCTGCTCTCACAAGCAGAGAGAAGGCGGCAGAGATACTTAATATAGACAGAACCAGATTATCCAGGATAGAGCTTGGAACAGTGGTTCCTTATCCGGAAGAGGTCCTTGCCATGTCAAAGGCATATGATTACCCTGAATTATGTAATATATATTGTTCGGGAGACTGTCCGGTAGGTATTGTAACAGTGAAACCGATCAATGCGGACAGTCTTGACAGGCTTATATTACAGTTTCTGGGTTCTTCCCAGAAGATGGAGGATATTACCACAAAGCTCATAGATATCACAGAGGATGGGATGGTTGATGAAAGTGAGATAATGCAGTTTGATGCAGTTCTTACGGAGCTTGAGAAGATGTCGGTAAATATACAATCACTGATGCTGTGGGCACAGAAGAATAAGGAGAAGTTAAAAAATGGCAGACAAAAACTTGATTGATGAGATAAACAGAAGAAGAACATTTGCGATCATATCCCACCCGGATGCAGGTAAGACAACTCTGACAGAGAAGTTCCTCCTGTTCGGAGGAGCCATAAATACAGCAGGATCAGTCAAAGGTAAAGCCAATTCAAAGTATGCGGTATCAGACTGGATGGATATTGAGAAGGAGAGAGGTATCTCGGTTACTTCATCGGTACTGCAGTTTAATTATGACGGATATTGTATAAATATCCTTGACACACCGGGACATCAGGATTTCTCAGAGGATACATACAGAACCCTTATGGCGGCAGATTCTGCGGTCATGGTAATTGACGCTTCAAAGGGTGTTGAGGCACAGACCATAAAGCTGTTTAAGGTATGTGTAATGAGACATATCCCTATATTTACATTTATAAATAAGATGGACAGGGATGCCAGAGATACATTTGAACTCTTAGATGATATTGAGAGTGTGCTTGGCATAAGAACGTGCCCTATGAACTGGCCTATAGGTTCAGGAAAGGATTTCAAGGGCGTATATGACAGAAAGACGAAAGTAGTCTCCACGTTTCAGGCCATATCCACAGGTGGAGCCAAAAAGGCAGCAGAGACCGACTATGATATAAATGATGAAGCGTTAAAGGAGCTTGTGGGACCATATCTCTACGATCAGTTCAGCGAGGAGATAGAGCTTATTGATGGCGCCACTGATAAACTTGATCTTGATAAGGTAAGAGCAGGAGAGCTTTCACCTGTATTCTTCGGTTCAGCCCTTAATACCTTCGGTATAGAGCAGTTCCTTAATTACTTCCTTAAGATGACAACACCACCTCTTGGAAGAAATTCAAATGAGGGTATCATAGATCCTGCTTCTGAGGAATTCTCGGCATTTGTATTTAAGATACAGGCAAATATGAATAAGGCACATAGGGACAGGATAGCGTTTATGAGGATATGTTCAGGTAAGTTTGAGGCGGGCATGGATGTGTACCATTGTGCCAGCAAGAGAAAGCTTAAGCTGTCACAGCCTCAGCAGATAATGGCACAGGACAGAAAGATAGTGAGCACAGCCTATGCAGGTGACGTTATAGGTGTGTTTGATCCGGAGCTTTTCTCCATCGGAGATACTATAACAGCAGGCAAGAAGTTCGAGTATGAAGGCATACCTACATTTGCCCCGGAGCACTTCTGCAGGGTTGTTCAGTTAAACACCATGAAGAGAAAGCAGTTCGTAAAGGGTGTTACCCAGATAGCCCAGGAGGGTGCCATCCAGATATTCCAGGAGTACACGGCAGGACTTTCAGAAATAATTGTGGGAGTTGTTGGTGTTCTTCAGTTTGATGTGCTTAAGTACAGACTCGAGAATGAGTACGGCTGTGAGATAAGGCTTGAGCCGATACCATATAACTATATCAGATGGGTGAAGGATCCGTCCACAGACCTTACAAAGCTTAAGCGTGTAAATGATGTTAAGAAGGTTAGGGATATGAAGGGAAATCCACTACTTCTGTTCTCCAGTGAGTGGGTTATCAATCAGGTTCTCGAACACAATGAAGGACTTGAGCTTCTTGAGTTCAGAAAGAATTAACAGAGAAATAAAACAAGTACCAGAAGCTGAAATTAAAAGTCATGATGAGAAGCTGTTGAAATAAGCTGAAAATAAAACAGGTATCAGAAGCCGTAAAAGGTGGATATATGAAGAGGTCTTGCGTCCGGAGCTGACGTTGGGCTTCTTTTCTTTTGAATAAAAACAGGCAAAATGTCAATGCTATATCTATACAAGTTATGTTTGGAGGATATAGTTCATGGCACTGAATAAGGTTTATCTGTGTGGTGTGAATACATCGAAGCTTCCTGTTTTGTCAGAGGAAGAGAAAAAAAGATTGTTTGATAGGATTGAAGAGGGAGATGCCAGGGCGAGACAGCAGTTCATAGAGGGCAATCTGAGACTTGTATTGAGCGTTGTAAGTCGTTTTAATAATTCGGGAGAAAATCCCGATGATCTGTTTCAGGTTGGATGTATAGGACTTATTAAGGCCTTGGACAATTTTGACAGAAGCCTTAATGTGAAATTTTCTACCTATGCGGTCCCTATGATAATAGGGGAGTGCAGAAGATACCTGAGGGACAATAATTCTATCAGGGTATCCAGATCTTTAAGGGATATCGCTTACAAGGCAATCTATACTAAGGATATTCTTACAAAGAAGAACGACAGAGAACCCTCCATAGTAGAGATTGCAAATGAGATAGATATATCCCCGGAGGATGTGACCATGGCACTTGATGCCATTGCAACGCCGGCGTCTCTTTATGAGCCGGTATATACAGACGGCGGAGATACATTGTACCTTATGGATCAGATAAGCGATAAAAAGAACAAGGAAGAGAAATGGGTGGACAATCTGTCTCTGGCAGCCGCTATGGATCATCTTAATCCCAGGGAGCTTGATATAATCAAATTAAGATATTATCATGGCAAGACCCAGACAGAGGTGGCAGAGGAGATATGCATATCCCAGGCCCAGGTCAGCAGGCTTGAGAAGAATGCACTTAAGAAAATGAAAAATTATCTGTAGGAGTATCTGGAGACATTTTAAAGACCGGGAAAACACAAAAGTGGATATTCGTAAATAAAAAACCTCATAAAACATACATTACATGAAATGTCATGGCTGTATGAATATGAGGTTCTTTCTTTACTTAGATTATTTGTTGATATCATCAAAATTCATATTCTGGAAGTTAAAGCCCTTCATAGCATTCGCTTCGGAATCATTCTTGTCAAGGTCTGATTTTATGGCGTTTAATTCTTCTATGGTAAGCCCTGACATAAGAGCCACTTCATCTATTGAAATATCAACTTTCAACATTCTTATTGCAAGGTCTCTTTTTGCTTTGTTTGTTCTGTTCAAGATTACATCTCCTTACTCTACTTGAGATTTTTGAGGTATTCTTCGTTGATTTCGATTACCTTCTTAATGGCCTCTGTGCCCGGAGCCCCGATGGTGTTTCTCTTCTCAACACATTCCTTCATGCTTATTGCCTGATAGATATCCTCTTCAAATACAGGGCTTACTTCCTTGTACTCCGAAAGCGGAAGATCATCAAGAGCTATACCCTTATCTATGCAGATAAGTACCAGACGGCCTACAATGCCATGGGCGTCACGGAATGGAACACCATGATTTACAAGGTAGTCGGCAGCATCTGTGGCATTGGTGAACCCCTTCTTGGCTGACTCTGCCATATTGTGTTTGTTGACGGTCATAGTCTTTATCATGCCGTTAAAGAGGGCTATACATCCCTTTACCGTGTCTATTGCGTCAAATGTAAATTCCTTATCTTCCTGCATATCCTTGTTGTATGCCAGCGGGATACCCTTCATTGTTGTAAGGAGGGAAGTGAGGGCGCCGTATACACGGCCTGTCTTTCCTCTTACTAATTCTGCGATATCAGGGTTCTTCTTCTGAGGCATGATGGAGCTTCCTGTACTGTAGGAGTCATCAAGCTCTACGAATTTATATTCGTTGGAGTTCCATATGATTATTTCCTCTGAAAATCTGCTAAGGTGCATCATGATGGTTGCCAGAGCAGATAAAAGCTCTATGCAGTAATCTCTGTCGGCAACTGAATCCATGCTGTTTAAGGTAGGACCATAGAAGCCCAGAAGAGATGCTGTAAGCTCCCTGTCTAAAGGATAGGTTGTTCCTGCCAGTGCACCTGAGCCTAAAGGACAGTAATTCATTCTTTCATATATATCACATAATCTGCTGTAGTCACGCTTGAACATCTCCATGTATGCACCGAAATGATGGGCAAGTGTGATAGGCTGAGCCTTCTGAAGATGGGTGAAGCCGGGCATGTATGTATCAGTGTGCTTCTTCATAAGGGAGTGGAGTGTGGTTAAAAGTTCCTTTAGCAGTTCCTTTATATCTATTATCTCGTCCCTTGTATATAATTTCATGTCAAGGGCAACCTGATCATTACGGCTTCTTCCAGTGTGGAGCTTCTTTCCCACATCTCCGATTCGATCGATAAGGTTGGCTTCCACGAAGCTGTGTATGTCTTCGTACTCTGATGTGATAGCGAGAGTTCCTGCCTCGACATCATGAAGTATTCCGTTAAGTCCTTCGATTATCTGATCTCTTTCCTCATCTGTAAGTATTCCACAGGCTGCAAGCATGGTGGTGTGGGCAATACTGCCTCTGATATCCTGCTTGTAGAACTTTTGATCAAAAGAAATGGATGCGTTAAAGTTGTATACTAACTGGTCTGTCTCCTTAGTGAAACGACCGCCCCAAAGCTGTGCCATTATATTTTCCTCTTTTCTGTAGATTTGCATTGGGTTTATTTTACAACAATAGCAGTACTTTATCAACATTAAAGAATTTTAAAT
>ERZ1034920.472-NODE-472-length-31824-cov-6.572508_pt1 | contig 31824 bp, 24 predicted proteins | sample MGYA00520688_ERZ1034920 | MGnify/ENA primary metagenome ERZ1034920 (study PRJEB33766, sample SAMN09781785) | gut metagenome | biome: gut microbiome | host: Homo sapiens | place: Madagascar | study: EMG produced TPA metagenomics assembly of the PRJNA485056 data set...
GGCCTTGGGGGCGGCGGGCATGCGACGGGAGCCCTGGTCTCCGTCGACCTCGGAGGGGCCGGAGTACTGGGCCCCACGCAGCTCGGCGGGCTCGGCGTCAGACGGAGCGGCGGCCGGCGCGGGGCGATCGACGACCTCGATGCGCAGGATGGTGCGCAGGAAGTCCTCGTACATGGTGTTGACCAGCTCAGAGAAGGCCGCATAGGCCTCGCTCTTGTACTCCACCAGCGGATCCCTCTGGCCAAAGCCACGCAGGCCGATGCCCGTCTTGAGGTAGTCCATCTCCTGCAGGTAGGACATCCAGCGCGTGTCGATGACGCGAAGCATGACCTGGGAGGAGAGCATGTGCATGGGCTTCTCGCCAATGCGCTCCGCCTTTGCGGCAAAGCAGGCGTCCACGAACTTGTCCACCGTCTCCATGACCTCGCCCTGGTCGGCGTCATCGGAGACCTCGGGCAGCTCCTTGGAGCCAGTGAGCTCGGAGAGCCACCTCATGAGGCCGCGGACGTCCCACTCCTCCGAGGAGGCGCTCTCGGGGCAGAACTCCTCGACCTTGCGCTGGACGGTGTCGTAGGTGACCTCGTCGATGTGGGCCATGAGGTCCTTGCCGTCCAGGATCTTGTTGCGCTCCTCATAGATGACCTGGCGCTGCGTGTTCATGACGTTGTCGTAGTCAAGGACGTTCTTGCGCATGGCGAAGTTGACTTCCTCGACCTTGCGCTGGGCGCTCTCCACGGCCTTGGTGACCATCTTGGCCTGGATGGGCCGGTCGTCCGGCATGCCGGTCTTGACCATCATGTCGGAGATCTTGTCCATGCGGTCTCCGCCAAACAGGCGCATGAGGTCATCCTCCAGCGAGAGGTAGAACTGGGTCTCGCCGGGGTCTCCCTGACGGCCGGAGCGGCCGCGGAGCTGGTTGTCGATGCGTCGGCTCTCGTGGCGCTCGGTGCCGATGACGCACAGGCCGCCGGCGGCAACGACATGCTCGCGCTCGGCCGAGCAGGTCTTTTTGGCCTCGGCCAGGGCGTCGGCGCGCTGCTCGGGAGTTGCCTCGGCGGGGTCGATGTCGCGCTGGCGCAGGATATCCTCGGCAATGAGGTCGGGGTTGCCGCCCAGCAGGATGTCCGTGCCACGGCCGGCCATGTTGGTGGCGATGGTGACGGCGCCCTCGCGGCCGGCCTGGGCCACGATCTGCGCCTCGCGCTCGTGGAACTTGGCGTTGAGCACGTTGTGCTTGATGCCGCGCTTGTCCAGGATGCGGGAGAGGCGCTCGGAGTTCTCGATGGAGACGGTGCCCACCAGGCAGGGCTGGCCGCTGGCGTGGCGGACGGCGACGTCCTCGGCCACGGCGTTGAACTTGGCCTCGATGGAGCGGTAGACCAGGTCGTCGTGGTCAACGCGGACGACGGGCTTGTTGGGCGGAATGACCTGGACGGGGATGTGGTAGACCTCGCGGAACTCGGAGTCCTCGGTCATGGCGGTACCCGTCATGCCGGAGAGCTTGTCGTACATGAGGAAGTAGTTCTGCAGGGTGATGGTGGCCAGCGTCTGGTTCTCCTCGCGGACGATGACGCCTTCCTTGGCCTCGATGGCCTGGTGCAGGCCCTCGGAGTAGCGCCTGCCCTCCATGATGCGGCCGGTGAACTCGTCGACGATCTTGACCTCGCCGTCGGTGACCACGTACTGCTGGTCCCTGTGGAACATGTACTGGGCCTTGAGCGCCTGCTGCAGGTGGTTGACCAGCTGACCGGAGGCGTCGGCGTAGATGTCATCGATGCCCAGGGCGCGCTCGATCTTCTTCAGGCCGTCGTCGGTGGCGGCGATGGTGTGCTTGGCCTCGTCCATCTCAAAGTCCACGTCGGGCGTGAGGCCGCGGACGGCGCGGGCAAAGTCCTTGTAGGTGCTGGCGGACTTGGTGCCGGCGCCGGAGATGATGAGCGGCGTGCGGGCCTCATCGATGAGAATGGAGTCGGCCTCGTCCACGATGGCGTAGTGGTGGCCGCGCTGGACGCGCATGTCAGGCCTGGTGACCATGTTGTCGCGCAGGTAGTCAAAGCCAAACTCGGAGTTGGTGCCGTAGGTGACGTCGGCCTCGTAGGCGGGCTTCTTCAGGCTGAGCTTCATGCCGTTCTGCAGCAGGCCCACCTTCATGCCCATGAAGCGGTAGATGCGGCCCATCCACTCGCTGTCTCGCTTGGCCAGATAGTCGTTGACGGTGACGATGTGGACGCCCTCGCCGGGAATGGCGTTGAGGTAGCCGGCCAGCGTGGAGACGAGCGTCTTGCCCTCGCCGGTCTTCATCTCCGCGATGGTGCCGCGGTGCAGGGCAATGGCGCCAATGACCTGCACGTCAAAGTGACGCATGCCAACGGTGCGCAGGGACGCCTCCCTCACGGCGGCAAAGGCCTCGGGGAGAAGGTCATCCAGGGTCTCGCCGTTCTGGTAGCGCTCGCGGAAGACGGCGGTCTGACCGGAGAGCTCCTCGTCGCTCATGGCGTGGAAGCGCGGCTCGAGTGCGTTTACCTCGTCGGTGATGCGCCTGTACTCCTTGAGCTCCTTGTCGGACCCAAAGGAGAGGATCTTGGAGAGAAAGTTCGCCATTTGATTCCCTCTGGAATTCGAGGCGGCCAGCCGGCCACCGGTTGCAATCAGCTCTTAACTTTACCCGCCCTTCAGTCAGCTGTCTCTCGCCATGAAAGCTGTCACCAAAAGCGCACCCGCGACACGTGTCAGCCCTCCATGAGTAGGCGCTCTTCGTCCTCGGCACCCAGCGGCACCAGCGGCAGCACCTCGACCTCCCGGGCATCCTCCACGAGCAGCTTGCGGCGCTCGTGGCGCTCCTTAGCCGAGAAGCCCATGCTCCTGTTGGCGAGGTCTCGGAGCTCTCGCGACGGCGGCAGCTTGCGGACGCGGACCACGCGCCGCGCGTACTTCTCGTACTCGGCGCTCGCCTCGGCCCCGCGGCCGGACGCCTTCAGCGCCCTCATGTAGGCCATGAAGGCGTCCTCGCGCATGTCGTCCGCGCAGACCGCCTCGCGCCCGAAGGAGACCGCAAGCCCGTCTCGCCCCGTCTGCAGCGCGGCGTCGGCACCCGCGACCAGGGCGTCCACGTAGAGTGAGCGCAGCTCGACCCTCCTTGCGGAGATGAGGCCCGAGGCGTCCACGGTCGGGCGGCAGAGGTCTCCGCCGTAGAGCTCCTCGGCCCTTCTCGCCGCGCGAATGGTGGTTGCCGGGTCGCGGCGCTCAAGGGCCAGCTTGGCCTGGGCCTCGAACTCGTCGACGTCGCAGCTCACCAGCGACGGGTCAAGCGCCAGGGACTTCTGGGCCTTGCTGACCGAGAAGACGTCGAGCGTGGGGTCGATCTCCTTCACGGCTCCCCGTATGGCCGTTGTTGCCTGGTAGAGCCTGGACGCTCCCTTCTCCATGTTGTCCTCGGGCCAGACCTGGGCAATGACCTCGTAGCGCTGGGCACTCATCTTGTCCTTGAGCAGGAGGAACTCAAGGACGGTACGGGCGTCCCTGCGGTCAAGACGGCCGTCGGCCACGAGCCTGCCTCCCACCCTCATCGAGAAGGTGCCCAGCAGGCACACCTCCACGCGGTGACGCCCGGGGTCGTCCACCAGCGAGGGCCTGGCCGAGACCCCGGGCGCCGCCACGGGGGCAGAGCACGGAAGCTCGGCGGTCTCCCAGCGTTCCTCGAGCTCGGCGGCCCGGGCCCGCCACTCACTGGGCACCTGCTCCCTAAGCAGGGAGGACACGTCACCGAGGTCTCGCACCAGGGGCACGATGACCCACATCACGCTGGAAGGTGGAGAGGGAGAGACTATTGGGACGCCCTCCCCGGAGAGCGCCGCCGTCACCACCTCGGCCAGGACGCCCACATCCTCGCAGGACCACGGGTCGGGCCCAAAGTCAAAGCGGGACCCCGCCCTTGCCGCGGCCAGCGCGCAGACGACGCGCGAGAGGTCGCGGGCGTATCCCCGTCCTGCCTGCGAGGCGATCCTTGCCAGCAGGCGGCCGCGCAGAGAGGCCTGGGCGTCGTTTCCCACCTTGAGGTCCCGAAGGACCCCGACGCCAAGCGCCAGCATCCGGCCAAGCGCGTTCTCGCACTTCTCGCATGCCAGGGCCGCCGACGCGACCTCCTCTCCCCGCATCGAGGTGCCAGCGACCAGTCTCACGGCGCAGCGGAGGGCGCCCAGGGAGCTGGACATGCCCCTGCAGCCCAAAGAGGACGCCAGGGCCTCCGCGCACTCCATGGCCGAGGCGGCAGACTCGACCTCGCCCAAGGCCAGAAGGCAGAAGGCACGGTCCTGCGCAAGGAGCAGGGACGCCACGCCGCCCACGTCCGCATCGGGAGAGGAGCCCATGAGGGCGATTGCGTCCGAGAACCGGCCCTTGCCCACAAGTGAGAGGGCCCTGAGGTGCAGGACCAGGCCGCGCCCCACGGGACCGACGTCCCCCGCGGCCCCGTCGAAGTGCGTGATGCGGGCCTGGGCGCCCCTCGCCTCCAGGAAGAGACACAAGGTGGCATCGTCAAGGCGCTGGGCCTTGCCAGACGGCGGACCTGGGTGTTGGGAGGGACGAGACGAGGGCCTGGTGAGGGCCAGCAGCACGTGCCTGACCAGCCGCACGTGGTCTGGGTCCAGACCGGCCACCGTGTCCACGTCTGCCAGGGCGTCTCTCACCAGTTGCCACTTGCCCACGTTGAGAAACCCAGACGAGTACCTGAGCACGAGGTCATGGACCACGGCGGGTTCGGCGGCCTCGGCGGCAAGCGATGCCCTCAGGAAGTCCCCGCGCTGGGCGAGAAGGCGCATGGCCTTTGAGGCCGCCACCTCTCCGGCACGGCCGACGTCGCGCACCGCGCCCAGGCATGCGGAGAGGACCTGCGGGTCATCAGAGCCAAGGGCATCATAGGTTGAAAGGTCGGCCGAGATGCCAAGCAGCGGGGCCAGGCGCATGAGGTCATACGCGTAGTCCTCGGCATAGAGGCCCAGGGCGGACGCGGCGCCCGCCAGGCTTCCCTTCCCCACCAAGACCATGAAGGCCCTGATCATTTGCTCGTCCGGGGAGAGCGTGTCCCTCAGCATCTTGCCCACCGCCACGCCGCAGCGCTTGTAGTAGGCGGGCGGAAGGGGGCCGAGCCCCTCCTTCCAGCCGCATGCGGCAAGGCACTCCACGAGGGGCTGGACCCCGCGCGTCACGTGCGCGAGGGTCCTTCCGCCGGGCCTGGCCTCCAGGGTTGTTCGCAGGTCCATGGCAAGGTCCGCCGTGGTGAGCGTGACTGCCTCCTCAAGCTCCTCAAGGAGCTGCTCGGCCTCGGGAAGGACGGCCACGACAACGGCCGCGCAGCCCTCCGCCACCTTTCTTATGGCGCGGACCTGCCGCTGGACGTGGGCCTCGTCGGAGGGAGGCAGGCCCTCGAGAAAGACGACCGCCCTTGGCGCCGAGGCCTCGGCCACGGTCCCGTTCGAGAAGCGCACGAGGGTGCGCGTCGCCCGCTCCGGTTCCTGCGCGCCAAAGTTCCGGAACCTCACGGGGAGCTTCTCGCGCGCGAACCCGGCTTTGAGCTCCTCGATGAACTTTGAGCCGCCGATGCCAGGCTCGGCGCAAAGCCCGATTATCTGATGTCCGGGAGACGCGGCGGTGTTGGAGACAATGCGCCGCGCCAGGGTGAACTCAAAGCGCAATGCCCCCTCCGTACCGCAGCCGCCCGTCTTTCCGCTGGTCCTGTCAGCCATGATCGGCCCCTTCTCGACCCAGGCACGCGCCTGGCCCTTCACGTGGAGAGAAAGCTAGCACGCACGCAAAACGCCCCGTGGGAGGGGGTCTGCCCGAGGTGGCATAAACAAGTACCTGCGCGTTGCAAGCATTCTGAAAGCTTTCTAAATTAGGAAAAGAAACAATCGTTCAGAAGCGTTCAATAGTTCATATGCGTCCTTCAGGGCAGCTGTTTACCTTGATATATGATTGTTTGAATGGTGCGACATTTTAAGTGGTATCAAACCCGCAGACGGTCAGGGGGCAGCCAACCAGAGGGGGGACAACATGGCGGTGTTTGTCACCGGCGACCTCCACGGAGGTCTTGACATCCAGAAGCTGCGGGACTGGGAGGCGGGCGAGAAGCACGTGGTGCTCTACGACAACATAGTCGCCCTGGGCGCGGGCAGCGATTCCTGGTAGGGGGCAGCCTCTACCAGTACATCTCTTCCAGCCCCACGAGAGCGACATGCCCTGACGGCTGCGCGGCAAAGCCGGACCGGGAGAAGAGCCCGTAGCGGCGGCAATCGAGGCCATCAGGCTCGCGACGTTGTCTCGCTCGGAGGTCTGTCGGCATTCAAAGTAGATGGCAGTCTCGGCGCCATGCAGCTCGAGCGCATGCTTGATGAGCTCGCCCTTGCCGACGCGTCGGCGACCATAGACCAGGTTATTCTGCTGCTCACGACAGCTCAGCACCTTGCTGATGCGGGCAAGCTCAACCTCTCTTCCAATAAATGCCATTAACTCAGTTCCTCCCGACTCGGTTTTGTCCGAGTTAATTCCAGCATGCATGGATGACGCCCGGACGTTAACTCGGACAAAACCGACTCGGTTGTGGCCGAGTTAGTTAAAGGCCCAGCTCGGCGATAACTTGACACATGGCGGCCAACTGGCGAGAGAAAAAGGCCGTCGGCTCAGCCGACGGCCTCAGCGCGGATCGATTAGATCCTCCCGCTACTTTTTGACAGGGACATAGAAGGACCGCGGACCCTTCTTCACAAGCGTTAGCTCCCCGTGCTCTTTCAGCTTCTTGAGCTCGTAATATGCAGCATCGCCGTCGGGGAGATGTAGAAGCTCTCTGACGTCAGACACAGTGACTCTTCCCTGTTGTCTTGCCAGCTTCATTATCAATTCAGGATAACGAACCCGGTCTATATCAGTCTGTCGCACATACTCCTTTGCCTTGCCGCCGTGCCCGTAAACCTTCTTGCTCAGCATGTACGACCTGTTTTGCCCGACACCACTCGCCTCAACCAGCCCCGCTTCACAAAGGAGTTCAACAGTTCTCCTAAGTCTTTGATGCGGAATATCCACCATCTCGGAAAGCTCGGCAATCCCACAACGCCTAGAACGCTTGAGCGCGTCTAGGACTAGAAGAGATTGCAGAGGCAGTTCAGCACCACGATTTCTTTCCTCAGCCAGGAGCCGCACGAACTCGGCGTCGGGTTCGCTGCGCTCGATAAACAGCGATACCATCGTTTGATTCGAGGCGCTGTAATCGGGCAGGGGCCTGCCGTATAGCAGGGAACCCTCATAGATACGATCGATGCCACGTCCCGTTCTTTCTGCCAGACCGACCCTCTTAAGGGCATCCATCAGACAAGGGTTGCGGCCCTGCGGCTCCGCGCTCAGCAGATTGCGCACGCTAATCCCTTCGATAAATCCTCCGGGATTGTTTACCAAAAGGCCAGCATCATCCATCTGCACCCTAACGCGTCCCAATACGGAATAGTCCCTATGGCCGAACGCATTAACAACGGCCTCGCGGAGCGCCCTGCGATCGTAAAGCGGCGTTGGCTGACTAAGAAGCCCTATCTGGACCTCTGTAACCGGGTTCCAAGGCTCAACGCGCGCAATGATGTCTTCAATCGTATAGAGCAGCGGCTGCCTATACGACTCGTTCGCGCGAATATCAGTGCCCTCAAGCACCTGAAACACGGCCTCGTGAGTAGGGACGAGTCTCTCGAGAGACTCGTCCTTCCCGATCATAAGGAGTCCGGCAAGCGTGGGCACGTCTTTCTCCCCCACCCTCGTCGTAAGCTTCAGTGCCCGCTCGAGCTCGTCGTCCGTTAGCTCAAGAAGAGCTCGGTCGCCACCGCGGCTCGTCTGCACAAGGCGTCTGAGCCTAGCAAGCTCAAGCGAGTCAAAATCATCGCACGTCGCATCAACAACGGGCTGGGCCGAATAGTCAAGGCGTCCCAGGTCGGACAACCTCGTTGCAATCTCGTAGGGATACATCGGAACGCTCTCCGGCGTACCGTCCGACTTTATCCTTCTGCGCAGAATCCGCCCATTGCTCGTTGCCACGATGCTTCGCGATCTTGGGACCTCAATATGCATCACGGGGAACTTCTCAGCCAGAGTTTCCGCCCTTACGGACACGGGAGGAACGGTCTTATTCGCGACCATTGCCGCGACCTGAATAGGATCACGGTGAGCTGGCTGCGCGCCAGTGATCTCGCCGTCATCTTCAACGCCGATGTAAAGGTCTCCTCCCTCGGAATTGGAGAGGGCAACGACTTCGTCAACGATGATGCTTTCGCCAAGAGTTTTCCGATCGCTCTTGAACTCAACGGACAGGGTCTCCTTTGTTGGAATCATCCGCACCCCTTTAGTTAATCCCGCAATAGCGGAATTCTATCCCGTAATTACGGGATAGATCACGTAATTACGGGATTATTCCGTGATAGACGAAGACGGCGCAGCTCTCAAGCTGCCTTCGCCAGAGCAAGGCCCCCATTTACCGCAGCCTAGAAGCATGGTGTCAGCAATACCTGGCAACGCATCGGGACCGTAACGCGACGGATGTGAAGGTACGATAGCCACCCAAGAACCCCGCCACCAGGACCGCAAAGCGCGCACTCCCAAATCAGTCTGGAGGAGGCGAGCTAGCTAGAGGCCCAGCTGGCCAACGACCTGACGCATGGCAAGTGCCCAATCTAGCTGCTGCTTTATATAGCCCGGCCATGCGTTTTGATTGCCCTTGATCTTGCAGCCGTCTTTGTAGAAGCGGACGCCCGAGGCCTTCTTGGCGTCAAAGGGCACAGCCTTGAGGCCAAGGTGCTCCTCAAAGAGGTCGGCGTTGTCGATGGCCTTGTGGCCGACCTCCTTATCGTCAGGAACGTAGAGCTCGATGCCAATACGACCGTGCTGCGTATCGATGAGAAGGAGTATGTGATAGACGGAAGTGCCACACCACAAGCTTGAAGCGTGACTCTTTCTCGGCTTTTCCAACTTAAAAGCCTGGGCGAGCTCCGGCGTATCCAAAGCAATCTCGCGGTACTTCGTCCAATACGCCAGCTTTGTCTGCTCCGTCTCCGACAGGCCCTCGCTCATCTTGATGGCCTTCGCCCACTCATTGGGCTGCTCCACGACGTTGAACTTGGGTGCGGGAAGAGAATCGCCGATGGCCCACAGCTCAATCTCGACCAAAAAGAAGCCAAAGTCGTTGTCCGTATGCTGGTTAAGCCACTCGATGGCCTGACGATGCTCGTCTCGCGCATGAGCGACGACCCAAATGACCACCTCGGCACCCTTGCCGGCGGCATAGGTAATGACCTTGCCCAGGTGATCGTGGTTAGTGTCCTCGAGCTGGTTCTCGATGATGACCTTCCGCCCAGGGCCAACCTCCTGCGCGTAGATGTCAACGTTGAAGGCCCCAACGGACGACTCGGTCTCAATGAGCTCCAGCTCAATGCCCACGGCTGAGCCCAGCATGTTGAGGTTATCCTCCTCGGAGAGCCACTTGGTAAAGTCCAGCGCCTCATGCGGCCAGACCTTACGCAGTTCGACCGTCTCGAGATGATCGAGGTTGTATTGCTTCATTGTGTGATCCCTTGGCAAAGAGGCGTGAGACGTTATCAGGGTAGCCAATCAATTTGCCACGTCACTCTGCAAATCACGCGCCCCCTACCCCAGCCCCGCCGGAAGCGCCCGCAGGATTTTCCTTTCTCGCCAGATGCTAAAATCAGAAATTAAGTTTGCAAGGCCCACTTAGCCCAATTGAACCTAAGGCGCTGGCATGATTCAGGTTTATACAGAGCACGTCTATCCTGGCCTCGACATCAATGAAGACTTCTTCGAACGGACTCTCATCGAACGCCTCGTTGAGAAACACGGCTACGAGTTCCTCCACGGCCCCGACGTCGCCCGCTCCACCAACGAGTACCGCGACGTGTTCCTTCCCGGCATTCTCTCCTCCGCACTTGCGCGTATCAACAAAGGGCTTCCTAGCGCCGCTATCCAGAAGGCAATCCTCAAGCTTTCCAACATCGAGGGCGGCAGCCTTGAGCAGCGCAACGAGACTTTCACCGACTATCTGCAGTCGGGAGTCGAGGTGCGTTACTTCGACGGAAAAGAGGAGCGCAACGACATCGTTCGCCTGCTCGACTTCGACAATCCCAAGAGCAACACTTTTCACGTCGTCAACCAATGGACCTTCGTCGAGTATTCGGAGAAACGACCCGACGTTATTTGCTTCGTCAACGGTATGCCGCTCGTGGTCTTCGAACTGAAAAGTCCCTCACGCGAGGAGACCGACGCCTCAGACGCCTACCTGCAGCTGAGAAATTACATGCACCATATTCCCAGTTTGTTCGTCCCGAACGTCTTCTGCGTCATGAGCGATATGGCAGAGACCCGCGTGGGAACGATCACCTCCGATGAGGACCGCTACGTAGCCTGGAAGTCGGTCGACGGTGACTACTCCGAGACCAAGATGGCCACTTGGAAGACCATGGTTGACGGCATGATGCCCAAGACGCGCTTGATGGACATCGTCAAGAACTTCGTGTGCTTCAACGATGCAGGCGAGAAGGTCGTGAAGATCCTCGCCGCTTACCACCAGTACTTCGGGGTGACCAAGGCCATCGACCGCGCGGTTGAGGCCGTGGACGGCGACGGCAAGATTGGCGTGTTCTGGCACACGCAGGGGTCGGGCAAGTCGCTTTCCATGGTGTTCTTCGCACACCTCCTACAGGAGCGACTGAACTGCCCCACCATTGTGGTGATAACCGACCGCAACGACCTGGACGACCAACTATTTGGCCAGTTCGGGCGTTGCAAGGACTTCCTGCGCCAGTCGCCCGTACAAGCGACGAGCCGCGAAAATCTCAAAGAGCTGCTCGTGGGCCGCGAGGCGAACGGCATCATCTTCACCACCATGCAGAAGTTCACCGACGGAGACGAGCCCCTGTGCGATAGGAGCAACGTCGTAGTGATGGTGGACGAGGCACATCGCGGGCAGTACGGCATGACCGAGAAGATGGATGAGTACGGCAAGGTGTCGGTGGGAGCCGCGCGCGTGGTGCGCAAGGCCCTCCCCAACGCCTCGTATATCGGTTTTACCGGCACGCCCATTGCCTTGGAGGACCGCAACACCCGCGAAATCTTCGGCGACTACATCGACGTCTATGACATGACGCAATCAGTGGAAGACGAGTCGACAAAGCCCGTTTACTACGAGAGCCGTGTTGTCGCACTCAAGCTCGACGAAGGTACCTTGGCGCAGCTCGACGCAACGTATGCCGAGTTCGCCGCACAGGCTGATGAGGTCAGCGTCGAGAAGGCCAAGCGCGACACCGGTGGGCTTGACGCCATCTTCGGTGCGCCCGAGACAGTCGACGCGCTGTGCCGCGATATCGTGGAGCACTACGAGAACAACCGTGCTGACGTGCTTGCCGGCAAGGCCCTCATCGTCGCATACAGTCGCCCTATGGCGATGAAGATTTACTACAAGCTGCTCGAGTTGCGCCCCGAATGGGAAGACATGCTGGGCGTGGTAATGACCATGTCGAACCAGGACCCCGAGGAATGGTTCGAGGTCTGCGGCGGCAAGACTCACAAAAAGGAGATGGAACGCCGCTTCAAGGATGACTCTGACTCGCTGAAGATCGCCATCGTCGTAGACATGTGGCTCACGGGCTTCGACGTTCCGAGTCTGTCGACCATGTACGTTTTCAAGCCCATGAAGGGTTACAACCTGATGCAGGCCATCGCCCGCGTCAACCGTGTGTGTAAGGGCAAGGAGGGCGGTCTGGTAGTCGACTACATCGGAATCGCACGTGCCCTGAAGCAGGCCATGAAGGACTACACCAACCGCGACCAGAGCAACTACGGCAACATGGACGTGGCAGCCACCGCCTACCCGAAGTTCCTGGAGAAGCTGGACGTCTGTCGCGATTTGCTCTACGGCTTCGACTATCGCGAGGACATATTCAGCGGTAGCCGCGGGAGATTGGCCGATGCCATCGTCGATGGTACCGACTGGCTGCTTGCGCCCGAACGCTCGGATGACATGGAGGACTTCCTCAAGCAGTGCCAGCTCATGAACCAGGCGCTCTCCCTGTGCAAGAGCCTCGTGGCGGAGGAGGATCAGCACGAAGCGGCGTATCTCTCGGTTCTGCGCGTTCAGGTCTTAAGGCTCACCGGGCGCAAGGGCGCGGCTGGCGGCGGAATGACCTACGCCGAGTTCAACAAACGCGTGACAGCAATCCTCGAGCAAACCGTACACGCAGAGGGCGTCCTAGACTTGTTCGATGAGAAGGCCGTCGAGATATCGCTGTTCGACGAGAGCTTCTTGGCCGAGGTCGCCGCCATGAAGGAGAAGAATGTTGCGTTCGAGGCGCTAAAAAGGCTCATCAAGGAGCGCGTACGCGCCTACCAGTGCACGAGCGTGGTGAAAGCCCGCAAGTTCAGTGAGCTCTTGCAAGGGACGCTCAACGCCTACCTGAACGGCATGCTCAGCAACGCCGAGGTCATCGAGGAGCTCGTCAAGATGGCCAAGGAGATGATGGCTGACCGCGACGAGGCCATGAAGCTCGGTCTCTCCGATGAGGAGATGGCCTTCTATGACGCCATAACAAAACCGCAGGCTGTGAAGGACTTCTACAACAACGACCAGTTGATAGCCATCAGCCGCGAGCTAACCGACGCGATGCGCAGCAACGCCACCATCGACTGGCAGAAGAAGGAGAGCGCCCGAGCCGGCATGCGCCGCGCCATCAAACGCCTCCTGCACAAGTACAAGTACCCTCCCGAGGGCGTAGCCGATGCCATGGAGACCGTCATGGCCCAGTGCGAGCTTTGGGCTGACACGAAGATTTACGAGTAAGGAACCCATATGGCAAAGAAAAAGACCGACAACACCGCCGAGATAGGCTTCGAGGAGCAGATCTGGAAAGCCGCCGATAAGCTGCGTGGCAACATAGACGCCTCCGAGTACAAGAATGTTGTGCTGGGACTCATCTTCCTGAAATACATCTCGGATAAGTTCGAGCAGAAGCACGAGGAGCTGGTGGCCGAGGGCGAGGGCTTCGAGGAAGACCGCGATGAGTACACCGCCGAGGGAATCTTCTTCGTCCCCAAGGACGCGCGCTGGGAGACAGTGGCTGCCGCCGCGCACACCCCCGAGATCGGCAAGGTCATCGATGAGGCCATGCGTCAGATTGAGACTGAGAACGACAAGCTAAAGAATATCCTGCCCAAGAACTTTGCCCGCCAGGAGCTCGACAAGCGTCGTTTGGGCGAAGTGGTCGACCTGTTTACCAACGTTCAGATGGCCGAGAAAGGCGACACCCGCGATATCCTGGGACGCACCTACGAGTACTGCCTGGCCAAGTTCGCCGAGGCCGAAGGCAAGAACGCCGGCGAGTTTTACACGCCTGCTTGCATCGTGCGGACGTTGGTCGAGATCATCGAGCCCTACCACGGGCGCGTCTACGATCCGTGCTGCGGCTCGGGCGGCATGTTCGTGCAGTCAGCCGAATTCGTACGCCGCCACTCTGGCAACATCAATGACCTGTCTATCTTTGGCCAGGAGAGCAATCCCACCACCTGGAAGATGGCCACCATGAACCTGGCCATCCGTGGCATCGACGCGGATTTGGGACCCTACAACGCCGACACCTTCTTCAACGACGTGCATAAGAACGAGCGCTTCGACTTCATCCTTGCAAACCCGCCGTTCAATCTGAAGGACTGGGGCGGCGACAAGCTCAAGGACGACCCGCGCTGGGATTACGGCATTCCACCCGAGGGCAACGCCAACTTTGCCTGGGTGCAACACATGGTGCACCACCTGAACGCCACGGGCCGCATGGGCATGGTTCTGGCGAACGGCTCGCTCTCCAGCCAGACTGGCACCGAGGGCGACATCCGACGCGCGCTCGTAGAAGCCGACCTAGTAGAGGGCATCGTGGCCATGCCCGACAAGCTGTTCTACAGTACTGGCATCCCCGTGAGCCTATGGATTATCTCTAAGGCTAAGAAGCAAGCGGGCAAGACCCTCTTCATCGACGCTCGCGAAATGGGCACGATGGTGAGCCGCAAGCTACGCGAGTTCACGGACGAGGACGTAGCCAAGGTCTCGAAGGCATTCGACGTCTTCCGCGACGGCGAGCTCGAAGAGGAGAAGGGCTTCTCCAAGGCCGCGACGATCGATGAGATCGCCAAGCAGGACTTCATCCTAACGCCCGGCCGCTACGTGGGCATCGCCGACACCGAGGAGGACGACGAGCCTTTCGACGAGAAGATGGCACGCCTGACCGGCGAGCTTGCCAAGTGCTTCGAGGAATCCAACCGTCTGCAGGAGCAGATCAAGAAGAATCTGGAGGCGATTGGTTATGGGATGTAAGGTTGCTTTGGGCGAAATTTGCTCATTTTCTCGCGGAGCGAGCATTCCCCGCGCACGCATGCTTGACCGAGGGGACTATCTCTACATTCACTACGGCGACCTTTACAAAGGATTCGACGTCCGCATTGACGTGGAAGATCCGCAGAAACCCATCCCCTACATTGCTGACAGCGAGTCCATCCGCAAAGGCCAATGGCTAAGAGACCAGGACATCGTATATGTCCTGACCTCCGAGACTGTCGAGGATTTAGGGCATGCCTTCTTGTTCAGCAATCCCAAGGAGCTGCCCGCGGTCGCTGGCACCGAAACGACTGTCGTACGCGTTAACCGTCCAGACCTCCTGCTTCCCTCCTACCTAAACTGGCTATTTCAATCTGCCCGTTTTAAGCAGCTACTCAGACAGTATGTAAAGGGGATGAAAGTCTTCCGCGTTCATCCGGATGATTTGGCTCGAATTCAAATCGAAATGCCTCCCATTGATGACCAGCGGCGCATCGTCAGCATCCTTAATGCGATATTTGAGCGCTCCCTGATCAACAATCAGATAAATGGCTATTTAGAAGAGCTGCTCCTAACAAGGTACGACGATTTTTTCGGACCATTCGATTCGTCCACTTGCGATGGGAAACTGGCTGACATTGGTGAAGTGATTGGCGGGGCCACGCCATCGAAAAAGCGAGCTGACTATTACAGTCGAGACGGTATCGGATGGATTACGCCGCGTGATTTATCCAATACGAACAATAAGTTCATTACTCACGGTGCGAACGATATTACCCAAGCTGGCTATGATTCGTGTAGCGCAAGATTGCTATGCAAAGGAAGCGTGCTGTTCAGCTCTCGTGCACCCATTGGCTATGTCGCAATTGCGGACGATGAGCTAGTAACAAATCAAGGATTTAAGTCCGTTGTCCCGAAGCCGGAAGTTGGCACCGCATTCGTCTATTGCTTCCTAAAGCGGAACGCTCGACGAATCGCCGACATGGGCGCCGGAACAACATTCCCTGAGGTGTCCGGCAAAATGATGAAAGCCGTTGAGCTCAAGTTGCCGGAGCTTGAAACTTGTGAGTTATTCTCGGCATTTGCGAATCCGCTACTTTGCATGCAGCGAAAAAGCGAAGCAGAGAATGCCGAACTTGAAAGCCTCCGCAATGCTCTCCTCCCCAAGCTCATGTCCGGAGAGATTGACGTCTCGAAAGTCAATCTCACGCAGCTAAATAGCCATTTAGCTTAGTATTCGCTTCGATTTTTGCATCAAACAAATCAAGAAGTACTGCTATGCGCTTTTGCGTTTGCAAATCAGGAATTGTCGCCTCGTAAGATAGGATACTGGAAGGAGATGTGTGCTTAACCGTGCTACCACTCGCCATACCGGCGATAGTGCGTTGATACTCTCGTGTTCGCAGCAACCAGTGCAAGTAATGCTTGCTGATTTGCTTTTGATCGCAGGTCAACAGTCCTATTCGCTGATTATGAAGGTACTTGTTCCCATCATTCGGTATTAGCGCACTCAAGCCCAGAGTGTCGGCATTCCGACTTAAATCGGTCATCGTGACAATTAGATCATCAGGCTCAAGAACATATTCTTCAGGTATAGGACCCGTATAGTATTTCGGCTTTTTCGCATGCTGGAAACCTCCCGCTAAGCTGAAATTACCGGGGGTTACAAGTTCGTAGCCGCTAGCTTCGTGCGTAATGTATTTGCCCTTGAAAGCAAAACCGTGTTTGATCGAACATACATCCTGCAGCTTCATTCCAAGTACCTTCTGTGCGAAGCCTTCACGTTGTTTTGGTTCACCATGGCGTAATGCATGGTGGTGTCTATTTTTGCATGACCGAGCAGCTTTTGCACTTGCTCGATTGGCATCCCCTTGTCGATGGCGTGAGTTGCCAATGTGCGGCGGAACTTGTGCGGATGTACGCGCGAGACACCGGCTTTCTTGCCAAGATTTCGCAGTCGCAGCTCCATTCCGCCGATGGTAATGCGGCTTGCTTTTGAATCAAGCGAAACGATCAACGCGGGATTATTGTCGGTGCGAGATTCCAGATACTCCACTAGGTGCAACTTGGCTCGAGCATCGAAATAAACCGGGCGCTGCTTGTTGCCCTTTCCAGTAACGATGCATTCGCGTTCCTGCAAGTTCACGTCGGCGATATCAAGCCGTACGAGCTCGCCAATGCGCATGCCCGTTGAGGCGAGCAGGTCCACAACCGCTAGATCCCGCTCGTTTTCGCAGGCATCACGTAAGGTTTCTAACTCTTCATCAGTCAGAGTTTCCTTGGAGACTTGCGCAGTCTTAACGCGATGGATCCGCCGAACAGGACTCTTAACGATGTAATCCTCATCCTCCAGCCACGAAAAGAAGCTGGATATGATGCGCCTGATATTGTCGACGGTCACCTTACTGATGTGGCGTTCGATTTCGTAATCATTCAGATATTGCCGCAGGTTAATACTTTCGATTGCGCCTATAGGTCTGTCAATTGTCGCCAACACACGCACGAGTGTGTCTTCATAATACCGAAGCGTCTTAGGCGAGCAGCCTTCCACTTCCTTGGCTGTCAAGAACGCCTGCAGCAACGTTTCATTTGACTCATATCTCTTCGGCTCAAACGCACGTTTCAATGCATCTTTGAGCCGCTTCAACTGACCCGCTTTCAGGATGGGTTGCATTTCTGCAAGTACTGAGTTGATGACGATCTCCATAACTATCCTTTCATCGCGAACAAAAGAGATAGTTTGGGAGATACGGCGCTATATCTCCCCCGGGGTTCCTAATTGGTTTTACAACCTGGCGCTATGTGAAGGAGGTTGCTTTGAGTGCAAACAAAAGCGGGATTTGTCATATCTGCGGCAATGAAGGGCCTCTGAGCTATGAGCACATCCCGCCTCGCAGTATGGGCAATTCAAGGCCAACAAAGTCTTATCGTGTCGCCGATATAGCCGAAAAGCACGGCGTCCTTGATGTTAAACGCACGGATGGTGTTCATTATCATCAGCAACAGCGAGGTGTGGGGTTCGAAACAATCTGCCGTAATTGCAACAGCTATCTCGGCAGGCATTATGTCAAAGCCTATGCAAGATGCATTAGCGAGCTTGGCGCGCTGCTTCAAGAGTCAAAGGATGATAAAGGTTGTACGGGAATTCATCTAGAGGCCCACAACGTCCCGGTTTTGTCGTTCATTAAACACGTGATCAGCAATTTTTGTAGTACCACGCAACCTGGAACAATGTTTGATTGCCGGGATTTTCTCTTGGATTGCGAGAGCCGTAACCTGCCCGATCGTTACCGACTCTTTATGTTTCTCATCCCCGAGGGCAACTCTTTCATATCTTCCGGATGGATGAAGATCTTGCTTAACGAGGGTGGCTTGAAGACGGCAAACCTTGCCTTTATTGCAACATACCCAGTCGGCTTCTACCTTTACGATACAGAGACTTCAACTGCGGAACCCGATCCGGCTAGATACGGCTGCGAAATAACATCAATGGCAAAACAGCCATGGGGCGCAGAGCCATGTTTCTGTCTCGACTTGCCTTATATGACGATTAACAACTCTATACCAGTGCCAATTACTCAAATCCGCAGCTAAATGGCTATTTAGCTGCGTAAGATTGACTTTCGAGACGTCAATCTCGCCGGACATAAGCTTAGGGAGCAAAACATCTCTTAGGCTGCCTAGCTTTCGATTCTCAACCTTATTGAGTATCACCTGGTCGACTATGGGTTGCATCGATTCTGTCAGCTCTTCAAGAATCGGCCGTTCGGGAATCAGCACCTTCGAATCCGCCAGTGCGCTTCGCTTAATATGTCCCATGGTCGTTGCCCGATCTTTTGCCATGGCAATGAACTTACGAAGGTGATATTTGGTCCACATGTAATAGAACCAGCTCGGATAGGCTACAGATGTGACTTTGAACAAGTGCTGATTCAAGCCAGCGTCTCCTCCAGCCCAAAAATCAAGCAGCAGCGTTCCCGACCATGAAAAGACAAGGTCGCCATCATGAACAGCAACAGCTTCGTCAATATCAGATTGGCAACGTTCAGAGTCTGGCCCACAGCATCCTTGTCCTAACTCACGTATTTTAAGAACAGGAAGGCCAGGGTCGCCCGCCTTTGGTCGGAATTTCTGCATGGCGAGGCCGTTCTTATAATTTGCGATATCTAGCAGAGATGCCTCGCCCCATCCATCGACATTTTCCAATAGCTTCTCGAACTTGGCATCCAGTAACGCAGCTAAATAGCCATTTAGCTGCGTCATCGCATGGTTTACCTGGTCATTTAACAGGCCCTTCCGTAAGGGCGGCAAGGCGGAAAATCAAGTCGCCCGCACAGGTGATCTCATGCATCGGAATTCTGGTGGCATTTTCCAAGAGTCGGCAGAGGGCGAGCTCCTTAGCGATACGTCAAAGGCTCTGCCGCACTTCTCCCCTACCGAAAAACCGGTAGGCAAAGGTGGAGAAGTGATGGCCGGCAGCCGGCGACCTGCGGCTTTGTTAGTGATTTGAGAAATTGCCTACCGATTTTTCGGCAGGCGGCAACGTCCAGCAGCAACGAGAACCGCGATTCCCACACATAACAAAAAAGTCGGGACCCTCATGGGTCCCGACCAGGCAGTTTATGGTCGCGGGGGCAGGATTTGAACCTACGACCTTCGGGTTATGAGCCCGACGAGCTACCAGACTGCTCCACCCCGCAATGCGGTGCGCTCCGTTGCGCAGAAAATAACTATACGCACTGCCCCTACCTTCGTCAACAATGTGAAGACAACTCCACAATTGACCCAGAGAGGTCCGCACGCGGGGCCCAGCACCACGCTAAAAGCGGGCGAAGAGCTTATCTGAGCCAGCAACTTGCTCAAAGCCGAAGCCTTGATAGAAGCCCCTAGCTTCATCAAGAGGGTCAACCACGAGAGCCCGTGCGCCAATCGTCTCCGCTGACAATCTGGCACGATGATACGCATCAAGAAGCAGCTGCTTTCCGAGCCCTTCTCGCTTGTGGTCGACGCTTACACCCAACATCCCAAGCAGAATCGCTGGAACTTGCTCAGGAGAATTGCGGGCAAGCCAGCCCGAGATTGACCCCCTGTCAATCGAGTGGGCGGAGAGCGTGTAAAAGCCAGCAAGACGGCCAAGCTCATCAAAAGAGACGTATACGACGGCGGTGCCACGCTTGAACGAACTTCTCGCATGCTTGGAAAGCCACCCGTCAATGGCCGGAACCCCACAGGTAAACCCTTCTATGCAATCCGAGTCGGCCAACCTTCGGGGCACGGAGAAGCTCATTGCTCCTCCCAAATGGTCTTCTGACTGACAAAATCCCTGAGCGTCGGGTTCATAGGCGCATCGAGCGCATCAACAAAGGCGTCAAAGTCCTCTGGCGCAAGAACCGTGTGGTTATTACGGGCAATCGTGTCTCGCGCGCACGAGAGCAGATTCTCTATGACCCACTGGGACACGCTAATCCCGCTGATGGAGGCCGCAAGCTCGACCTCCTCCTTTTGGGCACTCGTCATTCTCAGGTCAATGCGCGCATTCTTCTTTTGCGCTGCGGCAAGGGTTGCCATGATGCGCTCCAATCATATTGGTACGGCAATTTTCCGTACATTTTAGCAGAGCAATGGCATTCGACCGGGCAAGGACCTGGGGTCAGGCCTTCGCCTCCCCGGCTTCTCCCTCGTCCTCCGCCGCATCCTCCTCGGCGGCCGCCGGTACCCACTCGCCCGCGAGGACCCGCGCCCACATGGCAAGGATCTCCTCGCGCTGTTTGGCGGCCGCGTCGGCGTCGGTCGCCACGACCTCGACGTCGTCGTCCGCAGGCACGTCATCTCCGCCCGCAACCTGCACGTCATCGGCAACCGGCCTTGCCAGGGCGTCAGCCACCACCTGCTGCCCGTCATGCCCGGCGAGAAACTCCACGAAGGCCTCAGCCTGCCGCTCGTTGAGACAGCCCTCGACCGCGCCCGCGTAGGCGTCGGCCACGCCCACGGCAGACTCGGGCCAGGCCACGGTGGTCTGGCCGGTCCTTCTCGCCAGCTGACGCGCGCACTGCTCGCTAACCAGCGCGACGTCGACGCTGCCGCCAAGAAGCGTCTGCGCCGCAGCGTCCTCGTCCGCGCAGACCACGGTTCCCTCGGCGAGAAGCTCCTGCACAAACGCCCAAGAGACGTCGTCTCCCAACGCACCGCCGGCAGACGTTCCCGTCGCCTCGGAGAGCATGGCCACCAGGTGCAGCCAGCCGGCCTCGCAGGACGTGGGGTCGCACAGCGCCACGCGGCCCGCAAGCGCCGTAGCCAGAAGGTCGGCATAGGCGGCCGGTGTGCCCTTCTTGCCGCCGGCAAGGCCCTCGGCCAGCGCAAACGCGCCGACCTCGCGCTGGACGGGCTCGAGCCCCGAAGACACCCCATCCACGCCTGCGTACCAGAGCGCCTCTCCGCCCCAAATGACGTCCGCCGCAGGCTTGCCCGCCACGTCCCCGTCAAGCAGCTGCCCCACGAGCTCGGCCTCGCTGCCTCGCGTCACGGCAACCGTCACGCCCGCGTCTTGCGAGAACCGTGCAACGACGGCGTTGACCAGCTCCTCCGGGCAGCTGGTGTAGAGCGAGAGCTTGCCGCCGAGCTTGGCGGCGCCGTTCTCGGAGGCCTCGGCCCCGGCCGTGGGCTCAACCGGCACGTCGGCCGCGCCGCGGCTGCAGCGGGTCACGCCCACGGCAACGCCCGCACCGGCCACCACCAGCGCGGCCCCACCGGCAATGAGCGTCCTTCTGGTCAGCTTGACCTCAGAGAGTCTGGGCAGCCCCGACGGCTTGGGCAGGCTCACGCGCGCTCACCCTCAAGCTCCGCCAGGATCTGGGCCATGACCTGCTGCGCGCCGTGCTCCCGGTTGCTGGGAATGACGCGCTGCGCGATCTGCTTGACGCCGTAGCGGGCGTTGTCCATGACGTAGGGGTACCCCACGTAGCGCAGCATGGCGTAATCATTCATTGAATCGCCAAAGGCAACGACGTCCTGGCGGTCAATGCCGTAGTACCTAAGAATGTGCTCCAGTCCCGTGGCCTTGCTCACGTGGCGCGGCGTGACGTCTATCCATTGGGAGCCGCTAGGCAGGAAGGTGAAGCAGTCGGAGAGCTCGCGCTCCAGGACAAACGCCATGTCCATGATCTGCTCGGGCTTCTCGCAGCAGATTCCAACCTTGATGATGCTCACATCAGGCGAGGGCAGGTCGTAGACGCGCACGGCGTCCGGCAGGTCCTTGTCCAGCTCGCGAACGTAGGCGGACTGATCATCCAACAGGTAGGTGTGGGCCTCGTCGTAGACGGCCATGTGCAGGCAGTCGAACATGCTGGAGACCTGGTAGAGCCGCTGCAGCGCCGTCGTGGAGAAGACCTCGCGGTCAAGCAGCGCGCCGTCCGCGTAGACCTGCGTGCCCATGGAGGCCACGAAGTCCATCTGGTCGGCCACCGGCTCGAAGAAGCGGCGCAGGGTCTTGTACCTGCGGCCGGAGCTGGCGGCGAACACCACGCCGTGCTCGCGCAGACGCTTGACCAGGTCAAACGTCTCTGGCGGCACCTGGGAGTTCTCGTCGAGCAGGGTGCCGTCCATGTCGGTGGCAATGAGTCTGATCACGGGCTGCTACTCCTTCATGAAGTCCGGCGTGCCGCCAGTCACGGCGGCGACGGCAATCTCAAACAGCGCGTCGGCCACGCCCTCCTCGGCGCTGGCGCCCACGTGCCAGCGGGCGGCCTCGGCAACCTCGGGAATGGCGTTTGTCACGGCAACGGAGTTGGGCACGGCGCCAAAGAGCTCCAGGTCATTGGCCGCGTCTCCAAAGACCAGCACCTCGTCGGGCGTGATGTCCAGCTCGTCCAGGAGGATGGGCAGGCTCGCGGCCTTGGACATGCCCTTGGGCATGACGTCAAACCAGTCCGGGATGGGGGAGACTATGCGCAGCTCGGGCACGGCCTCGGCAACAATCTGCTGGCAGCGGGCCATGCGCTCCGGGCCGCCCGTGCAGGCGATGGTGGCCGCCACAAACGGGATGTCGGGCACCTCGTCCACCACGCCGCCGTTGAAGACGGTGCGGGCCTCAAAGACGGCAAGCTCAGCGCTGCTGACGCCCACGCCGTAGGCGGGGTTCATGAGGTTGGTCTCTTCTGGGAAGCAGACCAGGAACATGCCCTTCTCGCCGCGAACCGCCTGGTCAATGCGGACGAGCTGGTCATGCGGGATGAGCGTGGTTGAGACGTAGCGACCGTCCAGCCGCACGCGCTTGCCGTTGGAGAAGATGCCCGTCATGAAGCACTCCTCGTGCATGCGGAAGAGGCGGCTGAGCTCCACGTAGTCACGCCCCGTGGCCGGGCCAAAGCGCACGCCAGCATCAAGAACTGCATGGATTGCCTCGACGGTACGCGGACTCACGCGCTGGCCAAGGGGTATGAGCGTGTTGTCCATGTCCGACAGAACGAGCTTTATCACGCGTGCTCCTTTCTTGATGCGGTTCCAGCGGCCCCGGCGGCCCAGACGGCCACGCTGGCGAGAAGCCCGCGCCGCTGTGGCCCTTCTCGGCTAGACCAGCGTGCCGTCCGGACCGTACTCGATGGCGTCGAAGCGGTCCAGGTGAAGCATGATTTGCTCAATGTCCATGACCCCGAGCAGGGTTGCCACGTAGGCGCCGCCCATGCCCACGCGGAGGTTGCGGTAGCCCGTGCCGTGGCGCACGCCTCCCCACGAGAGGCGGTCGACGTCGGAGTAGCGCACCAGCACCCGGCGCCCCACCAGCGGGGTCACCACCATGTGGTCCTCAAAGAGCGCCACCTGGTGGCGGCAGAGCGCCAGCCACGCCGCAAAGAGGCAGATGACAAAGGCGTCAAAGAAGGCCAGCACGAAGACGTAGCGCTGCCAGAAGACGCCCGTAAGGCACAGCACGCCGAGCACGACGCCCACACCACCCATGACAACCATGGCCTTGACCAGCGAGTTTGTGAGCTCGGGGGGAACGGTGTAGGTGTCGTGGTGGCGGTGGTGGCGCTCGGCGATGAGCACCTTGGCGCCGCGCTCGACGTAGGCCGCGCCCAGCGGAAGCAGGATGCCCACCATGGCCAGGGCTAGGAACATGGGCTACTCCCCGTCTGCGGCGCCAGCCGTCGGGGTGGCCACGGTGCCGTCCGCGCGCACGGCGGCGAACTTGGCCACCAGACGCTCCAGCAGGTCAACCGTGAGCTCAAGGCTGCGCACGGGAACGAACTCGCGCACCGAATGGGCGTTGTAGCCGCCGGTGGCGATGTTGGGACAGGGCAGGCCGCGGAAGGTCAGCTGCGCGCCGTCGGTGCCGCCGCGGGCCGGGACGAGCACGGGCTCGATGCCCACCTCGCGGTTGGCCTCCACGGCATAGTCAATGAGCAGCTGGTCAGCGGGGCCGAACTTCTCGGCCATGTTGCGGTACTGCTGGCGCACCTCGACGGTGACCGTGCCCTCGCCGTAGCGGGCGTTCTGGAAGGCGGCGATGCGGCGCAGCGTGGCCTCGCGCTCGTCGAAGTCGGTGGCGTCAAAGTCGCGCAGGATGTAGCAGAGCTTGACCTCGTCCGGGGTGCCGGAGATGTCCGTGGGGTGGTAGTAGCCCTCGCGGCCCTCGGTGTGCTCCGGGCGCTCGGCGGCAGGGACCATCTGCTGGAACTCGGAGGCCAGAGTGATGGCGTTGACCATAATGTTCTTGGCGCTGCCGGGGTGGACCACCACGCCCTTGAAAGTGACCGTGGCCTCGCTCGCGCTGAAGCACTCGTAGTTGAACTCGCCCAGGGCCTCGCCGTCCACGGTGTAGCCCCACTTGGCGCCCAGCGCGTCGAGGTCCAGGAGCTCCGCGCCGTGGCCGATCTCCTCGTCGGGGACAAACGCCACCTTGATGGTGGGGTGGACCAGCTCGGGGTTGGCGACCAGACGCGCCAGGAGCGCGCAGACCTCTGCCACGCCGGCCTTGTCGTCAGCCGAGAGGAGCGTCGAGCCGTCGGAGCACACGATGTCCTGGCCTTGGAACTTGGCCAGGTCGGGCACCTGGTCCGGCGTGGTCTGGACGGGCTGGCCGTCGACGATGCCGGCCACCAGCGGGCCGCCCTCGTAGTGGACGATGTGGGGCTTGACGCCGGAGGCCGGGGCGTCCTTGGCGGTGTCGATGTGGGCGCAGAGCATGAGCGCGGGGGCGTCCTCGGCGCCCTTGGAGGCGGGCAGGGTGCCGGTCACGTAGGCATGCTCATCAACCTTCACATCAATGCAGCCAATGGAACGCAGCTCTTCTCCCATGACCTCGGCCATCTTGTGCTGAGTGGGCGTAGAGGGCGTCTGCGCCTCGTTGTCCGGGTCGGACTGGGAATCTACCTGCACGTAGCGCATGAAGCGCTCGACGACGTCACTCATGGTGCCTCCTGGCGTTGCGCGCACGGGCGAGCGGCGCGGCCGCCGGCGCCGGGCGCTGGTCTTGTCTGGGTGAGATTCTACTCCAGGCATGCACGGCCGCGGCAAACGGCGCGTAAGGCGAGGGCCGCAAACGGCCCTCGCCACGTTTGGCCGCGTCTGAAGCCGCCTTGGGGGCGTCCTAGAGCCTGGCCACGCCGCTCTTGCGGGCCGCCTCGGCCACCGCGGCGGATGACGTACTCGGCGCTGCGGTGCTCGTCGTCCACCAGGCCGGCGATGGCGTAGGCGGCGGCCTCCATCATGTCGTCGTTGATGTCGGAGGCGCGCACGTCCAGGGCGCCACGGAAGATGCCCGGGAAGGCCAGGACGTTGTTGATCTGGTTGGGGAAGTCCGAGCGGCCCGTGGCGGCGACGGCAGCGCCGGCGGCGAGGGCCTCGTCGGGCATGATCTCAGGCACGGGGTTGGCGCAGGCAAAGACGATGGCGTCCTTGGCCATGGAGCGCACCATGTCCTGCGTGAGCGCGCCGGGGGCAGAGACGCCCACAAAGACGTCGGCATCCCTGACGGCGTCGGCCAGCGTGCCGGCCACGTGCTCTCGGTTGGTCCAGGAGGCAACCTCCTCCTTCACCGGGTTCAGGCCCTCGCGGCCCTCGTAGATGGCGCCCTTGCGGTCGCAGATGACGATGTCGCGGACGCCCATGCGGCGCATCAGGCGCGCGATGGAGATGCCCGCCGCGCCGGCGCCGCTGAAGACGGCCTTGACGCTGCCCAGCTCGCGGCCGGTGAGCTTGCACGCGTTGATAAGCGCGGCGCAGGTCACGACGGCGGTTCCGTGCTGGTCGTCGTGGAAGACGGGGATGTCGCAGACCTCCTTGAGGCGACGCTCGATCTCAAAGCAGCGCGGCGCGGAGATGTCCTCGAGGTTGACGCCGCCAAAGCTGCCGGCCAGGAGCTCCACCGTGCGGACAATCTCGTTCACGTCATGCGAGCGGATGCACAGTGGGAAGGCGTCCACGTCGGCAAAGGTCTTGAACAGGGCGCACTTGCCCTCCATGACGGGCATGCCGGCTTCCGGGCCAATGTCTCCCAGGCCCAGGACCGCGCTGCCGTCGGTCACCACGGCCACCAGGTTGCCGCGACGGGTGTAGGTGTAGGAGTCCTCGACGTCCTTCTGGATCTCAAGGCAGGGCTGGGCGACGCCGGGAGTGTACGCCACGGCCAGCTCCTCCGGCGTGCTGATGGAGGCGCGGCTCACGACCTCGATCTTGCCGTGCCACTCCTTGTGCTTGTCCAGGGCATACTGCTTGGCGTCATCGGCCATGGCGTCTCCTATCTGCCGGGCCGCCCGCAGGCGGCGAGCTGCACACATATGGTGTCAGTGTAGCGGGCGGGCCGTCCGGCGGCGCGCACTTCTCGCCAGACGCGCAGGCAGCGGCGCAAAGTGTCGAGAAACGCCGACAGTGGGCCCAGGCGACGAGGAGAGGGGCACAGCAGTGTCCGCATGGCTTGGCGGGGGGTAATGCCGCTCGCCGTCTGCTCAGCCCTTCTCGCGTGGGGAGCATCAATTAATGTCTGGTCGACCCATATACTCGACTCCATAGTCGAGGAAACGGAGGGACAACCATGGACGTAACCAGGCCTTACCTTGTCCTTGGTCTTGATCCGGGAATCGCAAGCTGCGGTTTCTGTCTGCTGGATATGTCAAACCATAAGATTCTTGAGATGGGCTCGCACCTCTTCAAGGCTCCCCAGGAAGACAAGACTAAGACCAGCCTTGCTGTTACGCGCAGAAAAGCGCGCAGCATTCGCCGCAACACGGCAAGAACCGCCGCCCGTCTCAAGCACTGCCTTGAGCTCCTTGCGGGCGCAGGCCTTGTCCCGGCGGATGCAGACAAGACGTGGCTCCAAACAAAGAAAGGCGACAAGCCCATCCTCAAACTCAGGGCGGGTGGACTTGACCGTCTTCTGACCGATCGCGAGTTTGCCCAGGTCCTCTACTCCCTCTGCGGGCGCAGGGGCTACATTCCCCATGGCGAGGGGCGCCTCGGAGAAACTGATGAAGACGAGAGCAGGAAGGTCCTCGGGGCAATCAAAAAGAACCAGGACGCCATGGCTGCCGGCAGCTATCGCACCGTCGGAGAAATGCTCAACACACAGGGACGCTCTCGCAACCGCGGAGGAGATTACTCCCTCTGCGTCTACAACTCCCAGATTCAAGATGAGGCAAAGGCACTCTTTGCCTCGCAGCGGGCCCGCGGCAACACAAAGGCGACTCGGGAGCTGGAGGACAGCTATCTTGCCTGCCTAACCTGGGAGAAGAAGTCCCTTGACCACGACGCTCGCATCTACGAGCTCGTTGGCCCCTGCTCGTACTTCCCTGGAGAGAAGCGTGCCGCAAGCGCCGACGTCTCTTCCGAGCTATGCCGCGCCTACGAGCGTCTTGGACACATCGTCATCGTCCACGAGGACGGCAGCGAGCAGGCGCTGACGGCAAGCCAGATTGACGGCTATCTCAAGATCCTGTTCTCAACCGCACCCATTAAGGGCAACAAGGAGTGCAAGGTCTCTTACGGCACCATTCGCAAGGACCTCGACATCAGCGGCAAGAGCGTGTTCAAGGGCGTCGCCCAAGACAAAGAGAAGGACGAGACCTTTGCTCCAAAGGCATGGCGTTGCCTCAGGCGTGTGCTTCCCGAGGAGCTTCTTGCCCGCATGTTCGAGGACCGTCAGCTTGGAGACGCCATCTGCGAGGCACTGACCTTTGCCAGCAGCGAGGCGAGTCTCGTCGAACGGCTCTCCGACCTTGACCTCTCCGGCGACGAGCGAGACGCCATTCTCACCGTGCCCTTCACCGGCAAGTTGTTCAAAGGCTACGGCAGCAGGAGCCTCAAGGCGCTTGGTCTGCTCCTGGGAGCCTTCGAGGAGCCCGAAATTCGCATTCTCACGGACGCGGAGAAGGTCACCGGCCTCTTGGATCTTCGCCTGAGCGACCGCGGCGTCCGAGGCCAGTTGCTCCCACCGTATGACAGCTATGACCCGACCTGCCGCAACCCGGTGGTCCTACGAGCCATGGGTCGCATGCGCCACATCGTGAACGCAATCATCAGAATCCACGGCGTTCCCGACGAGATTCACATCGAACTCGGCCGAGAGCTCAAGATGTCCAACAAAGAGAAGAGTCTCGTCGACAAACGCAACCGAGAGAACGCCGCCAACAACAAGAAGTGGGCGGCAACCGCTGCTGGCATTTTGGGCTGCACGCCCGAGGAAGTCCCCGGGCGCATCATCAGGAAGCTCATCCTACGCGAGGAGCAGGGCGAGAAGGACCTGTATACTGGCGAGCCCATCGACCTCGAGCACCTGGTGCGGGACGACCGCTATTGCGAAATTGACCACATCCTCCCCTACTCACGCACCTGCGACGACGGCCGCGCAAACAAGGTCCTCGTGCTTTCCAAGAGCAACCAGGACAAGCGCGAGCGCACTCCGTACGAGTGGATGAGCTCCGGCGAGGCCGGTGCACCCAGCTGGGATAGCTACCGTGCCCGCGTCATGGCGCAGGTCAAGAACCCGCGCAAGCGCGCCAACTACCTCAACACGGACCTTGGGCCAGAGACGCAGGCCAAGTTCCTTGCGAGGAACCTCAACGATGACCGCTACATGTCCGTCGCGGTAAAGAACTACCTTGAGGACTGTTTGCTCTTCCCCGAAGATGGCCGCAAGCGCCACGTTACTGCCGTTGCAGGCGGGGCCACGGGCAACCTCAGGTGGGTCTGGGGCCTCAACTTTGGAGAGGGCAATATCAAGGACCGCGCCGACGACAGGCACCACGCCATTGACGCCGCCATCATTGCCGCGTGCTCAGAGAGCACCGTCAAGAAGGTTGCCGAGGCAAGCGCAAAGGGCCGAGAAGCGTTCAAGCAGCTCCGCAAGTCCCGGCTTGCGGACACGCAGCCCTGGCCGACCTTTGCCACTGAGGTCGCTGCTCGTCGCGAGTTTGTTGTTCCCACCCGCATGGCAGACCACGGCGTAACGGGCAGAGTGTTTGAGGACACCCTCTACCACCTCGAAGGAATCACCGAAGACAAGGGCAAGTACCCCCTTGTTCGAGCCGGCGAGAATACTGTCAAGAAGGGTAACGTGCGCATCAACCCGGATGGGTCGGTCAAGCTCATCGACGGCATGGCATTCCTGCGTCTTTGGCTTGATCCGACGGCGCGCCCGAATGGCAAGGTCAAGGGCAAGTGGTACGCAGAGCCCGTCTATTACGCCGACATTCCAGCGATCAAGGCGGGGACGTATGTACCGAGGGCGATTGTCCAAGGCATTGCTCGTATAAATTGGGAGCCCATTCCACAGACGGCTCTCGAATCGAAACCGCTAGTTTTGTTCAAAAATGACGTCCTCGTTGTTGACGGCCATATCGCACGCTACTCGAACATCGGCATCAGCGTATGTCAACTGCTCATGCTCAATCTGTTAACCCGAGACCGTGTTACCGATTGGCCTTCCGTCGGCAGTTGGGGCAAAGACACCCAGGTCCGCATTCTCCAGGAAGACTGCCTCGGTCACTGCTACGACAGCATCGCCATCAACCCCGAGGACTCTACGTTCCAGCAGCGGTAACCATCACTGAACCCAATAGCGGGGGCCGCACCCTTTCGGGCGCGGCCCCGCTCGCTACATACCTTTCGGAAGCTTCTTGTACACTCCCTGTCTATGCCCAACACGGACAACGTCAATCACCAAAGCGCCTTCGTTGATGGTTGTCAGCAGCCGATACGCTCCAACCCGGTACCTCCAGCCGGCCTTGGTGCCCTGCAGGGGCTTTGAGCCCAGAATGGCCTTGGGGTTCTCGCACCCCTCAAGGTTTTCCTGAACCCATTTGACAATCATCAGCCGCTGCTTTTTCTCAATGGAGAGCAGGTCCTTCGTTGCCGAACGGGACCACTCCACCCGGAAGCTCATTGTGCCTCCATCGCCATACGTATGACCTCATCGGTGGAGTAGCGAACGCCGTCATCGGCAGAAATGGCATCCTCGTAGGCCTGGCGGTCAGCGGCGGCCTCAACCATCTCAAGCGCCGCCTCGCGCACGACGTCTGAGAACGTCCTTCCCGTAAAGTCCGCATACGCTTGAATCCAGGACTTCTCCTCTGGCTCAAAGCGAATGGTAGTTGCCTCCATAGCCATTGCTGTCGCTCCCCTGATTGTATTTCAACGTAATACGATTATATCCAATTCGGTGCACTTCAAATCAGAACGCAAGCGTAAGCTGAGGTCCCGGGTCAGACGTCTGAGCAGCGTTGGGCCTACTGTCGACAAGCACTTCTCGCCCCTCGTACTGTTTTTCGGTCAGGGTGAGCACAGTCACCGCGCCGGTGATTGGCAGGTTTGCCTTGAGCCTCTTAAGGTGCGCATCAGCGCTATCCCGCGAGAGTAGCACGCGAGAGTAGACGCTGAACTGCTCCATGTGATAGCCATCCTTGATGAGAAACTTCCTGAAATCTGCATAGGATCTGCGCTCTTTCTTGCTGCCTGTCGGCAGGTCGAACATCACAAGCATCCTCATGATTCTCATCATCGCTCCCTATTCCAATCCCGCCTTTTGCAGCGGAATAACCACAGGTAGCTGAAGCAGAGACGCATCCGCCGCGTTTACGGCAACCTTGAGTGTCTCCAGCTCGTTTTCTATGGCAACCTGAAGCGGAACGTCGCCCAAAGGAACCCTAACCAGATACTCAAATATTGCAGCCAGCTCCCTCTTTGTCTCAGAGGTCATCTCTCCTCCCAGACCGCTTTGGATGACGAGAAGGTCAACCACCGGCCGAAACGGCTCGATAAGGTCATCAACCAGATTGAACGCATTGAGGTTATTGCTGTGATGGATGCCGCGCGATACAAGCCACCCGCCACCGACTGCCGTTCTGCCAATGCCAGCTCTGAGCACCGTGTACCCATAGTCGAGGGCAGCGGTGAAGGGACCATTTCTGCGGCTGCCCTCCGGAAGGACCTTTTTGAAATAAGCACTTGCCGCCACCGACTCGCGGTTTGAGGCGTCCCCAGACAAGACGTCTTTGGCCATCGCCCTGACGGTCGTCCCGTCCAGACCGAGCAAGTCCATAACCTCTGCTTGGTTGGAAATCTTTGCCTGAACGATTCTCTGCCAAAGACGCTTTTGCAGGGGCTTGGAAATGGCAAGCTGGTCGTCAACTATTGCTGCATGGCGGGAATGCGCCCCCAGGGGAAGGAGCAGGCCATTGGGCATGTGATCATCACCGCAGAGCATGACGCCAATCCCGGAATCAACGAGCTTCGAGAGCGCGGCCGTGGTGATTTGGACCTGATGCGTCTCAATTATCAAAACCCAGATGTCCTCAAGGGGGACAAGACCCCTGAGCTCGCCCCGCTGGCATATCGCAAGTGCGTCATTTTTTATTGAGAGCGAGGCGGCGTTCTGAATGCAAATGGTTCGTTTTGGCATGGCGTGGCGTCCTCTCTGCGAGGTATAATTCCCTTGTCTAGCTTGGTTTGTATCAACTGGGGAGTTGGAAGGAATTACGGCTAGACAAGGGAATCGCTTATGCGATTACCCGCAAGGTAAGCCCGTCAGCACCTCGCGTGTTGGCGGGCAAACCTTTTTTCTGCGAACGGTTTTCAGAAAAAGGCGCGCGGAGGACCGATTTGCCCGTCTCAAATCCCATTTTTATTTCAACCCAAACCAAAACACCCCCTGTTCACAGGGGGTGTTTTGGTTTGGGCATTGTACCAACTGGGGAATTGGAAGGCCGGCAAGACGTCCGGCTTGTGCGTGTCCGGCTCGCTCAGATTGTACCAACTGGGGAATTGGAAGGCCGGCAAGACACTTCGGGGCGCTTGACGTGCACACCGTGGATTGTACCAACTGGGGAATTGGAAGGCCGGCAAGACAGTTCGGCAGCAACCATATCGACGCGAGCAATTGTACCAACTGGGGAATTGGAAGGCCGGCAAGACGCAGGATGTTCATGTGCTGGTAGCTTGAGAAT
>ERZ1034920.473-NODE-473-length-31817-cov-7.062307_pt1 | contig 31817 bp, 21 predicted proteins | sample MGYA00520688_ERZ1034920 | MGnify/ENA primary metagenome ERZ1034920 (study PRJEB33766, sample SAMN09781785) | gut metagenome | biome: gut microbiome | host: Homo sapiens | place: Madagascar | study: EMG produced TPA metagenomics assembly of the PRJNA485056 data set...
CTGAAAGCGGCAGGTTTGGTGACGGTGGAGGCGGGCGTCGGCGGCGCATCGCTCGCGCGCCAGCCCGAGGACATCACGTTGCTCGACGTGTTCGATGCGGTGGAGGCGGCGCCCGATGGCCCCGCCGGCCTGTTCAACTTCCACGACGCCCCCAACCCCGTCTGTCCGGTAGGCGGCAGCATACACGCCGTCCTCGACGGCAAGCTCGCGTCCGCGCAGCAGGCGTTCCGCGCCGACTTGGATAAGACCACCTTGGCGGATCTTCTCAAGGAGATTTGCTAGAGGCTTTAGCCGCCCGCGCACTTGCGACCGTTTCCGTGATGCTCGGGGTCGAGGATTTATAGCTTCTGGCTGCAGATGCGTAACGCAGAAGCGCCCGGACGGCTGTCGGTGCCGTCCGGGCGCTTCGCTCGTTGGGTCGGTTATGAGGCCTTCCGCCTTACTCCTTGCCGTTCCAGCAGTAGGTGCAGATCTTCTTGGGGTCGATGCCGATGGCCTCGATCATGCCCTGCAGCGACTGGTAGCCCAGCGAGTCGAAGCCCATCTGCTCGCAGATGCTCTTGAGCAGGCATTTGCCGCGCTCGGTGGAGCTGTCGGCGTACTCGTCCAGGTGCTTGTCGCCCTCTTCGCCTTCCAGCTCGCGCACGACGCGGCGGGCGATCAGGTCCATGTCCGACTTGCCGCGCGAGAAGCTCAGGTACTTGCAGCTGAACATGATCGGCGGGCAGGCCGAGCGCATGTGCACCTCGGCAGCGCCGGCCTTGTAGAGGAAGTCGACCGTCTCGCGCAGCTGCGTGCCGCGGACGATGGAGTCGTCGACGAACAGCAGCTTCTTGTCCTTGATGAGCTCGGGCACCGGTACCTGCTTCATATGCGCGATGCGGTCGCGGATGCGCTGGTCGCTCGGCATGAACGAGCGCGGCCACGTGGGCGTGTACTTGATGAACGGGCGGGCGAACTGCGTGCCGCTTTCGGTGGAGTAGCCGATTGCGTGCGGCACGCCGGAGTCGGGCACGCCGGCGACGTAGTCGACGTCGGGCAGGGTGCCGGCCGCCGCCTCGTCGCGCGCCATGATGGCGCCGTTGTTGTAGCGCATGACCTCGACGTTGACGCCCTCGTAGTTGGAGTTGGGGTAGCCGTAGTATACCCAGAGGAACGCGCAGATCTTCATATCGTCGCCGGCGGGCGCGATCGTCTCGTAGCCCTCGGCGGTGACGCGCACGATCTCGGCGGGCCCCAGCTCGTACTCGTCGGCGTAACCGAGCTTCTGGTAGGCGAACGACTCGAACGACACACAGTAGCCGTTGGCGTCCTTGCCGATGAGGATCGGGAGGCGTCCCCGGTTGTCGCGCGCCGCGATGATCTCGCCGCCTTCGGTCATGATGAGCACCGTGAGCGAGCCGTCGATCATCTGCTGGGCGTAGCGGATGCCGTCGATGAAGTTGTCCTTCTGACAGATCAGCGCGCCGATGAGCTCAGTGTCGTTGACTTTGCCGGAGCTCATGGCCATGAACTGGTGGTCGCCGCCGTCGAAGCACGCCTTGACCAGCTCCTCGGCGTTGTTGATGGCGCTCACCGTGGTCAGCGCGAACACGCCCATGCGCGAGCGGATGAGCAGGGGCTGGGGATCGGTGTCGCTGATGCAGCCGATGCCGCACGTGCCGTGGAACGTCGCCAGGTCGTCTTCGAATTTGGTGCGGAACGGCGTGTTCTCGATGGAGTGGATCTCGCGCTGGAACCCGTCCTGCTCGTCGCGCAGCACCATGCCGGCGCGCTTGGTGCCCAGATGCGAGTGGTAGTCGACTCCGAAGAACACGTCCAAAACGACATCGCGATGCGACGTTGCGCCGAAGAATGCGCCCATTTCAACCCCCTGCGGTAGTACCCGATTCCTCGCCTTGCGAAAAACGCAATTGTACGAGATGGATCAAGTATACGAGCATCACGGGAGCGAATCATGAATAAATGCACAGAATGCCAGATAGCGCCCGTCGTCGGGGGATTCGTCCGTGCCCGTCTCTTTTCGCGTCCCTGAGAAGCAAGCATGCTATACTCATGCCAAAGCATGAAAAACGGAGGAATTCGCGGAAAGGAGGGCGCCATGCCCGCGTTGCAAGTGAAGGATTTCCCTGCCGAGCTGTACGAGGAGCTGCGCGCTTGCGCGGCGGCGGAGGACCGCAGCATCTCCCAGCAGACGGTGCGCATCCTGCGCGAGTACCTGCGCGCGTATCGCCAGATCGGAGGCCGGACTGGTTGGGTGGTCGTGCCCGTGGAGCGCGAAGAGGTCCGCCACGGCGATCGGCGAAGGACGGCGGAGGAGGAGCGTCAAGCCCGCATCGAGCACAGGAAGAAGGTGTTCGAGCGGATCGATGCGAGGCCGTATATCGAGATCCCCGACGATTTTCCGTCTGCCGCCGAAATCGTTCGACAGATGCGCGAGGAACGCGATGACCAGATCGTTCCGGAATTGGCAGGTATCCGATGATTGTTTTGGACTGCAGCGCCGCCGTTGAAATGGCTCGGAAAACCAGCCGGGGGTTGGGGTTCAGGGGCCTTGTGCTGGAGGGCGAGCGGATAATCGCTTCGGAACTCCTTCGAGCCGAGACCAGGAATGCGCTCTGGAAATACGTGCACTCCGGCATGATGACCGAGGAAGAGGCGGAAGGGATCATAGAAGACGCCCTCGACCTCGTCGACGAGTTCGTCCCCCTCGAGGAGAACGCCGCCGAGGCTTTCGCCGAAGCGGTGCGCCAAGACCACTCCGTGTACGACATGTTCTACCTCACGCTCGTGCGCCGCAACGCCGCCACGTTGTTCTCCGCCGATAAGAAGCTCGTGGCGCTCTGCGAGGAAATGAAGCTCGACTGCGTGGCGGAGGAGCCGCTCTAGGCTATAATCTGCCCTCGTTCGCCGTCCGCGCGCAACGCGTGCGGGCGGGGTCGATCGACCGCCGCTTAAGGGATGCGCCTTCGAAGGCGCTTGTCCGGATGCGGGCGGATTGACCAAGCGGGTACGGGATGAGATGCGGACGAGGGGGTGCGTCGCAAGGTGGAGCGATCGATGAGCGGTGCCAAGTTCACCGGAGCGCTCGCGCTGCTCGTCGCCGCGTTCGTGTGGGGCATGTCGTTCCCGGCGCAATCCGCCGCGTCGGAGGTGGTCGGGCCGTTCACGTTCATCGCCGGCAAAAGCTCGGTCGCGTGCCTGTTCGCCTTGGGGATGATCGCCGTGCGCCGCGCGACGCGCCGCGGCGGCTCACGGCGCACGGCGGCGCCCCCGTCCGAGTCGAACGCCGCACCGTTCTCCGCGGACGCATCCGGAACCGGCGGCGCGCGCAGCCGCACCGGCGCCGGCACCGGCCGTGGTGCTTCCGCGGGTTTCCTCTCGACCCATCGCCGCCTCATCATCGGCGGCATCATCTGCGGCATCGTGCTGTTCGCCGCCGACAACTGCCAGCAGGCGGGCATCTCGTCGTATCCCCCCGAGGCCGCCGCGTCGGGCCGCGCGGGGTTCCTCACCGCGGTCTACGTCGTGATCGTCGCGCTGCTCGCCCGCTTCATGGGGCGGAAGCTGCATCCGGCGGTCGTCGCGGCCGTGTTCGTGTGCCTGGCGGGGATGTACCTGCTGTGCGTGCCGCTCGACCAGGGATTCTCCGGCGTCTATCTGGGCGATGTCATCATGCTCGTGGGCGCGCTGTTCTATTCGCTCCATATCCTCGCGGTCGGGCGCTTCGCGCTCGAGGACGCGCTGTGGCTCTCGGCGATCCAGTTCTGCACGAGCGCCGCGCTGTCGTCTGCCTGCGCGCTCGCCGTCGAGGGCGCCACGCCGCTCGACGCCCTGCCGGCGCTTCTGCCGATCCTGTACGTGGGCATCTTCTCGACGGGTCTGGGCTACACGCTCCAGAACATCGGCCAGCGCACCGTCGACGAGGCGCCGGCTGCCATCCTCATGAGCCTGGAGTCGGTGTTCGCCGCGCTGGGCGGATGGGCGCTTCTGGGCGAGAGCATGTCGGGCGCGGAACTCGCGGGCTGCGCGCTCGTGTTCGCCGCCGTGCTGCTGGCGCAGCTTCCCCAGTTCAAACGTGCGCGTTCGTCGTGAAGCCCGCTGAGGGCGCGGGGATGTTTGCTATAGTGGTAGCCGCATCGTTTCATCTGCGAAAAGAAAGAACGATATGTCTCTGATCGTATGCAAATTCGGCGGCACGTCGGTGGCTTCGCCCGAGCGCATCAAGAAGGTCGCGCAGCGGCTCGTCATGCGCCGGCAGGAGGGCCACCAGGTGGTCGCCGTCGTGTCCGCCATGGGCAAAACCACCGACGAGCTCGTCGGCCTTGCCGCGGCGCTCAACAGCGATCCGCCCGCGCGCGAGATGGACCGCCTCCTGTCCACGGGCGAGCAGGTGTCCATGACGCTTCTCGCCATGGCCATCGAGGCGCGCGGCTACAAGGCGATGAGCTTCACCGGACGCCAGGCGGGCATCGAAACCGACGGCACCCACGCCAAGGCCAAGATCGTGAAGGTCCACAACGAGCGCATCATGGACGCGCTCTCGCGCGGCTACATCCCCGTGGTTGCCGGCTTCCAGGGCATCGACGCCGCCGGGGACATCACCACGCTCGGCCGCGGCGGCTCTGACACCACGGCGGTCGCGGTGGCCTGGGGCATCGGCGCCGACGTGTGCGAGATCTACTCCGACGTCGACGGCGTCTACACCGCCGATCCGCGCATCTGCCCGCGCGCCAAGAAGCTCGACCAGATCTCCTATGAGGACATGCTGGAGCTTTCCGGCGCCGGCGCCGGCGTGCTGCAGATGCGCGCCGTCGAGTTCGCGCGCAAATTCGACGTCGTCATCCATTCGCGCTCGGCGTTCTCCGACGCGGAGGGCACCTACATCAAGGAGGAAACCGACATGATGGAAGAAGCCGTCATCACCGGCATCGCGCACGACACGTCCGAGGTCAAGGTGACCATCCGCGGCGTGCCCGACACGTCGGGCGTGGCGGCCAAGGTGTTCAGCGCGCTGGCGGGCAACGCGGTCAGCGTCGACATGATCATCCAGAACGTGTCCGAGGACGGCCTCACCGACATCAGCTTCACGTGCCCCGGCGGCGATCTCAAGCGCGCCGAGGAGACGCTTTCTCGCGTGCTGCCTGACATCAAGGCGCGCGAGTACGTCGTCGACAAGGACATCGCCAAGGTGAGCCTGGTCGGCACGGGCATGAAGTCCTCCCCGGGCGTCGCCGCCAAGGCGTTCAGCACGCTCGGCGAGAACAACATCAACATCCTGGCGATCTCCACCTCGCCGATCCGCCTGTCGGTGGTGATCGACTCCGCCCAGGTGGCGGAGGCGGTCCGCTGCCTGCACACGGCGTTCGGCCTGGATTCCGACAGCGTGTTCGAGGAGACGCAGCTGTCCGCCGAGGAGATCGCGGCGAAGATGAACAAGGGCCGTTAGCCCACCATCCCCCGGAATGAGAAAAAGGGACAGTCACTTTTTCTCATTTGACGAAGAGCAAGGAGCGGGTTGCTATGTGGAACAAGGAGATGCCGGCGCGGCCGGTGGTCGCGGTCGCCGGTGCCACGGGCGCCGTGGGCCTGGAGTTTTTGAAAGTACTGCATGACCTGGACTTCCCGGCGAGCGAGGTGCGCGCGCTGGCGAGCGCCCGCAGCGCGGGCAAGAAGCTCGCGTTCGACGGCTGCGGCGATGTGCCCGCTGGCGAGCTGACCGTCCAGGAGATGACGCCCGAAAGCTTCGAGGGCGTCGACATCGCGCTGTTCAGCTGCGGCGCCGAGGTGTCCAAGCAGATGCGTCAGGCCGTGGTCGACGCGGGCGCCGTGATGATCGACAACTCCAGCGCATTCCGCATGGACGAGGACGTGCCGCTGGTGGTTCCCGAGGTCAACCCGGGCGACCTCGATTGGCACTCCGGCGTCATCGCCAACCCCAACTGCTCCACGATCCAGATGGTCGTGGCGCTCAAGCCGCTCTACGACCTGGCGCGCATCAAGCGCGTGGTCGTGTCGACCTACCAGGCGGCTTCCGGCGCGGGCGCTCCCGCCATGAAGGAGCTCTACAACCAGACCGAGGAGTACCTGGGCGGCGCCGATGACGACCACCTGACCGTCGAGGCGTTCCAGCATCGCATCGCGTTCAACTGCATCCCGCATATCGACAAGTTCTTCGACGACGGCTCCACCAAAGAGGAGTGGAAGATGGTCGTCGAGACCAAGAAGATCATGGGCGACGACGGCATCAAGGTCGCCGCGACCTGCGTGCGCGTGCCCGTGCTGCGCTGCCACGGCGAGTCGATCAACGTCGAGTTCGAAAGCGACGTCACGCCCGAGCAGGCGCGCGAGGCGCTGGCCGCCGCGCCCGGCGTCGAGGTGATGGACGACCCCGCCAACAACAAGTACCCCATGCCCGGCCTGCTCGCCGGCACCGACGAGACCTACGTCGGCCGCATCCGCCGCGACGACACGGTCGACCACGGCCTGGCGTTCTGGGTGGTGGCGGATCAGATCCGCAAGGGCGCCGCTCTCAACGCGGTGCAGATCGCGCAGCTTCTTGTTCCGTCGGTCTAACGACCGACGGAACCGCTCGCCCGCTGAAAAGGGCTGAGGCACTCCGCCTTCGCACGATCCTCGGAGCTCACGTGCCAAAGCACGCTTCGCCCCGACGATCCCGCGAATGCGAAGCACCTCAGCCCTTTTCAGCTACTTATGCTCGACCTGCTCGACAAAAAGAGGGAGCGGCCGGGCTTCTTCTCGCAAAAAAAGACCTGGTAGTTGATGCTGCCAGGTCTTTTTAGTGGAGCGGAATGAGAAAAAGTGACTGTCCCTTTTTCTCATTAGCGCAGGGTCACGCCTTCGGGGAGCTCGATGGTGCGCCAGTCCTCGTCGTCCGTCTCGTCCTCGTCGACGGTGACCGGTGCGGGCGCCTCCTCCTTCGGCTGGCCGAACACCGCGTCGAATGCGTCGAAATGCGCGCGCGGAACGGCGAACACGACGCGCTTCAAGGCGCCGGGGTGCGCGTCGAACCACTTCTTGAACAGGTCGATCACCTGCTGGACGGGGTAGCCCAACCGCCCGCAGCCGAACGCGCCTGTGACAAGCGTCTCGCATCCGTTGGCCGCCGCAACGCAGAGGATCGTCTCGATGCGGCGCGCGAGCTCGTGGTCGCATTCCGCCTCGGAGCGGTGGTTTTCCAGCGCGCGCTTGCGCATCGGCTCGGCGATGGCGATCACGTCGGCCTTGCGCACGGTGCCGCCGCGCGAGAACGCCACGTCGGGCAGATACGCGCAGCGGTCGGTGAACAGCATGCCGCGGCGGTAGTCGCGGTTCTTGGCATGGAAGCTGCGCTTGATGCCGTCGAGCACCTCGAACAGGTTGCTGTCGGAGCACAGCACCTGCTCGGGTCCGAACGCGCCGTCCAGGTAGCCACCGCCGGGGCGTGTGAACGACGCGGGGTCGACCACGGTGCACTTTCCCTCGCCGAAGCGGTAGAGCGCCTCGGGGACGAATGCGGTGGTGACCAGCGTCTCGGTCGCCTCGAACGGGGCTTCGGGCAGCTCCAGCGCGCGGCCCTCGCCCTCTTCGTAGATGGTCGCCGCCTCGACGGTCGCCGCCGTCTCGCCGGCGAACGCCCCCTTCATCAACGCGTTGTGCTTCTCCGCCTGCTCTTTGCGCTGATCTCGATCTGCCATGGTAGCCTCCGTTCGGTTGGCGTTGCCCGTACCTTTCCATGATAGTCGACCCCGCTGCCGGGAGCGAGAACTGCACCGAATCGTTTATTTGGGCATGGGGTTCCCCGTGCCGAAGCGGCGGCTTCGCGCGAGGCGTTGTATACTCGTCTGCGAAAAGCAAAAACGCGAACGAGGAGGTTTGGCGATGGATGCGGCCAAGGACTTTCTGACGCTGGTGGGGCACCGCTATTCGTGCCGCGAGTTCTACGACAAGCAGCTGACCGACGAGGAGCTGAACGTCATCCTGGAGGCGGTGCGCAAATCGCCCTCCGCGCGCAACCTGCAGCCCACGCGCATCTGCGTGGTGCAAAGCCCCGAGGGCCTGGCGAAGATCGATGAGTGCACGCGCTGCCGCTACGGCGCGCCGACGGTTCTCGTCGCCGCGTACGACCACGACGTGTCGAGCCATCCGACGCCCGATCACGGGCCCGAGACCTGCGATTTCGGCGACATCGACACCACCATCGCGCTGACGAACATCGACGATGCGGTGGCGAGCCTGGGGCTCGGCGGCTGCTGGGTGGGGGCGTTCGATCCGCGCAAGGTGCGCGAGCTGTTCAACGTGCCCGGGAACTACCGCCTGGTCGAGCTGTTCATGGTGGGGCACCCCAAGGCCGCTCCCGGCCCGATGCACGCGCAGCGCCGCGAGCTCGACGAGATCGTCTGCCGAGAGACGTTCTGATCGGGAATGATGCCGAAACAGAAGAAAATCCGCCTTGATGAGCTGATGGTGCGGCAAGGCCTTGCCGCGGATGCGGGCGAGGCCCTGCGGCTCGTGCTCGCGCACCAGGTGAAGGTGGGCGACGAGTACCCCGCAAGCGCCGCCGTGCGCGTCTCGCCCGACGCCGTCGTCGAGGTGAAGGGCCGCAAGCGCTTCGTGTCGCGCGGCGGGCTCAAGCTGCAGGGCGCGCTCGACGCGTTCGGACAGGACGTCCGCGGCCTGCGCTGCATCGACATCGGGTCGTCGACGGGCGGGTTCACCGACTGTCTGCTGCAGGCGGGCGCCGCCAGCGTCGCCTGCGTAGATGTCAACTACGGGCAGCTCGCCTGGAGCATCCGCCAGGATGAGCGCGTGTCCGTGTTCGAGCGCACCAACATCCGCCTTGCCGATCCCTCCGAACTGGGCGCGCCGTTCGATTTGCTCGTCGCCGATCTCAGCTTCATCGGGCTGGCGGCGCTCGCCCCCACGTTCGCGCGCCTGTGCGCGGAGGGCAGCGTCTTCATCGGATTGGTCAAGCCGCAGTTCGAATCGCGTCACGAAGAGACCGACCACGGCGTGGTGCGCGACGCCGCCGTGCGCGAGCGCGTCGTGGACGAGGTGAGCGCCGCGCTCGCCGCCGAGGGCTTCGACGTCGGCGGCGTCGTGGAGAGCCCCATCACGGGCCCCGAGGGCAATGTGGAATATCTGGTGCGCGCCGTATACCGCGCACCCCGCGCCTGAATCCTGCTATAAACAATCAAGCGAACAGGCGGCGCCATTGCGGCGCCGCACCGACACCCGAACCTGTTACCCCTGATAGAAAGGCAAGAGGCAACATGGCGGAATTCATCTACCAGATGTACAAGGCGCGCAAGGCGCACGGCGACAAGGTGATCCTGGACGATGTGACGCTGTCGTTCTATCCCGGCGCCAAGATCGGCGTGGTGGGTCCCAACGGCATGGGCAAGTCTACGCTGCTCAAGCTGATGGCGGGCCTCGAGGAGGTCTCCAACGGCGAGGCGCGCCTGACGCCCGGCTACACCGTGGGCATCCTGCAGCAGGAGCCGCCGCTGGACGAGGACAAGACCGTCCTCGAGAACATCCAGATGGCGTTCGCCGACATCCTGGCAAAGGTCGAGCGGTTCAACCAGGTCAGCGCCGAGATGGCCGATCCCGACGCGGATTTCGACAAGCTCATGGACGAGATGGGCAAGCTCCAAGACGAGATCGACGCCAAGAACGGCTGGGATCTGGACAGCCAGCTTTCCCAGGCGATGGACGCGCTGCAGTGCCCCGACCCCGACATGCCGGTCAACGTGCTCTCGGGCGGCGAGCGCCGCCGCGTGGCGCTGTGCCGCCTGCTGCTGGAGGCGCCTGACCTGCTGCTGCTCGACGAGCCGACCAACCACCTGGACGCCGAGAGCGTGCTGTGGCTGGAGAAGTTCCTGCACAACTACGAGGGCGCCGTGCTCGCCGTCACGCACGACCGCTACTTCCTGGACAACGTGGCCGAGTGGATCTGCGAGGTCGACCGCGGCCACCTCTACCCCTACAAGGGCAACTACTCCACGTACCTGGAGACCAAGGCCGCCCGCATGGCCGCCCAGAAGCAGCGCGACGAGAAGCTGGCGAAGCGCCTGGCCAACGAGCTGGAGTGGGTGCGCTCCAGCCCCAAGGCGCGCCAGGCGAAAAGCCGCGCCCGTCTGGACCGCTACGACCAGATGGTGGCCGAGGCGGCGCAGAGCAAGAAGCTCGACTTCACGTCCATCCGCATCCCGGCCGGCCCGCGCCTGGGCGCCGAGGTGCTGCGTGTCGAGCACCTGAACAAGGCGTTCGGCGATCGCGTGCTCATCGACGACCTGTCCTTCGAGCTTCCGCGCAACGGCATCGTGGGCGTCATCGGCCCCAACGGCGTGGGCAAGTCCACCCTGTTCAAGATGATCGTCGGCAAGGAGCAGCCCACCTCCGGCACGCTCACGTTGGGCGAGACCGTCAAGGTGTCCTACGTCGACCAGGGCCGCGAGGGCATCGACAACGACAAGACCGTGTGGGAGGTCGTCTCGGGCGGTCTGGACTACATGATGGTCTGCGAGACCGAGGTGCCCAGCCGCGCCTATGTGGCCAGCTTCGGGTTCAAAGGCTCCGACCAGCAAAAACCCGCCGGCGTGCTGTCCGGCGGCGAGCGCAACCGCCTGAATCTGGCCATCACGCTGGCCCAGGGCGGCAACCTGCTGCTGCTCGACGAGCCCACCAACGACCTGGACGTCGAGACGCTCTCCAGCTTGGAGGAGGCGCTGATGGACTTCCCCGGCTGCGCCGTCGTCACCAGCCACGACCGCATGTTCCTCGACCGCGTCGCCACCCACATCCTGGCGTGGGAGGGCACCGACGAGAACCCCGGCAACTGGTTCTGGTTCGAGGGCAACTTCGACAGCTACCAGAAGAACCGCGTGGAGCGCCTGGGCGAGGAGGCCGCCCGCCCGCACCGCATCCACCGCAAACTGACGCGCGACTAGCGGGGTTGCACGGGCTTGCCGGCCCGCGCACCGGTCGACGCTGCGGGCGCCTCTGGCACCCGATCTTCGTGCGATCCCAGGATGTCCTGCGCAGACGAGCTGCGCAGGGCGTGCCCGCTCGGGCGCATAGAAGGGGATCGAACAAGCCAGAGGGCTTGTTCGACACGTGCCTAAGTACGCTTCGCCTCTGCGATCCTATGAATCTCGGGCACCGGAGGCGCCCTCGCTGACGTTGCGGACGACCAGGCCGTTCTCTGCTTGCCGCTGCGCAAAGTTTGCGAACTGGTGAAACGATTTCCAGGGTCCCAATCTTCGCTGCTATACTGTTACCAAGCACCAAGCGCTTGGTAAAGGAGGATCCATGGGAGCAGCATTGGCGGCGTTGGCCGAGCCGCAGACGATCAAGATCTCGAGCAAGCGTCAAATCACCATTCCTGCGAAGTACTACGAGGCCGCCGGGTTCGGCGAGTATGCGTTGTGCACCTGGACCGACCAGGGGATTCTGCTGCAGCCGCTCGACGTGGACGACGAGGACGTCACCGTCGACATCCTGCGCTCGCTTGTCAAGCAGGGCTTCGAGGGCGAAGAGCTGATCGAGCGCTATCAGGAGACGAAGCGCAAGATTGTGTCGGTACGGCGCAAGCTTGAAGAAGCGGAGCGCGATGTCTCGGACGAGCGCGTAGACACCTACGAAAACATGCGCGATCGCATAAGGCAGAAATATGGCGTATAGCGTTCTCGTCACCGAAGCGTTTGAGGCTGACGTAATCGAGGCGGTTTCGTACTGCATCGAGGTGCTCGACATGCCGAAAGCGGCAGCTGAGCTCATGGAAGACATCGATGCAGCGAAGGAGCTAATCGCAAGCGCTCCGTTATTGTACCCTGTTTCCCAGTATGCGACGGTGGGTAAAGGGTCGTACCGGGAGAAGATCGTCCGGAGCTACGTGCTCGTCTATCGAGTTCGGGAGGAAGACGAAACGGTCGTGTTGGCGCGCATGTTTCATCAGAGGGAAAACTACATGCGCCAAGTTGCGGAATGGGATTAGGATCTGCGAGTGGCAAGCTCGCGCGCTCGATCGACGCTGCAGGTGGTGTTTGGATACGGATTCGGGCGGAAGGGGCTCTTATGGATCATGCGACCAGGCAAATGTTGATGGAGATGCCGTGCGCCTCGTTCGTCGGGGCGGTGGGGCATCACGCCTACTTTACGAGCAACGCCGCTGCGAGGGATCGAATCGAGCGCCTTGCTCGCCTCGCGCGCTGCCGCGGGATAAGGGGATTCGCCGCACAAGAGTATCCGCAGGGAGCCGGCAAGGCGTTCATTGCGAATCTGACTCAGGGGAAGGTCTGTCTGGTCGACGGCAACGCGCACATGGTGGCGCTGTTGGCTGTCGACCCGCAACTCACGCTGGCGTCGCTTGCGTACCAGGTGGGGCGCGACGATTTGGTGCGCCTGTGGCAGGACGGCTGGGAGGACGGATCGGGTCAGAACGCCGCTTACGACGTGTACATCCCTGTCGGCACCGACACCGCGCGAATCCCTGAGACGCGAGAAGGCACTGACTGGTTCAAGGACCCTCCCGCTCCCACCAAGATCGTTCCCGCGACCATCCCGTTCGACACGCCGCTTTTGAGCGAGGCGGATCGCGGGCGGCCCCTGATCGAAACCGTTCGTGTGCTGGGACTGTAAACTGTCGGCCGTTGCGCGCGGCGATTGAGGGCGGCTGTCAGTCGTTGCGAACGTCGGCGATTCTGCAGCATTCGGCCAGTATTCTGTCAGCCCGTTCATCTGGTGAAACGATATATAACTCCAGGTGAAACACGTAATCTGAAAACGCCAGAAAACCGGCGGAGTGTTGCGTTCCCCTAGGGTGGTCGCCCTGCTGCTCGGCGGCGTGTTCTGCTGGGGCCGAAGCCGGGCCCAAGGGGTGCGCTCGCCGGCAACCCGGCGGACGCACCCCCCTCCTTAGTTCTTCAGCGAGTTGAGCGGGGCGGGGATGCGGCCGCCGCGATGGGCAAACACGGTGCCGGCGTGCTGGTTGACGGGCATGATGGGAGCGTAGCCGAGCAGGCCGCCGAACTCCAGGCGGTCGCCCACGTCCTTGCCGATGGCGGGGATGATGCGCACCGCGGTGGTCTTGCAGTTGATCATGCCGATGGCGCACTCGTCGGCGATGATGCCGGCGATCGTCTCCACCGAGGTGTCGCCCGGCACCGCGATCATGTCCAGGCCCACCGAGCACACGCAGGTCATAGCCTCGAGCTTCTCCAGGCAGAGCGCGCCGGCCTCCGCCGCGCGGATCATGCCGGCGTCCTCGGACACGGGGATGAACGCGCCGGACAGGCCGCCGACGCTGCTCGACGCCATCACGCCGCCCTTTTTGACGGCGTCGTTGAGCATGGCGAGCGCCGCCGTGGTGCCCGGGCCGCCGCAGGTGCCGACGCCGATCGCCTCGAGGATCTCGGCGACCGAGTCGCCCTCGGCGGGGGTGGGGGCAAGTGACAGGTCCAGGATGCCCTGCGCCACGCCCAAACGTCGGCTCGCCTCGCGCGCCATCAGCTCGCCGGCGCGCGTGATCTTGAACGCGGTCGCCTTGATGGCCTCGGCGACGGTCGTGAGGTCGGCGTCCTCGGGCATGCCCGCCAGCACCGCGCGCACCACGCCGGGGCCGGACACGCCCACGTTGATGACGGCGTCGGCCTCGCCGGAGCCGTGGAACGCGCCCGCCATGAACGGGTTGTCCTCGACGGCGTTGCAGAACACCACCAGCTTGCCGGCGCCGATGCACTGGCGGTCGGCGGTGGCCTCCGCGGTGGCGCGGATGATGCCCGCCATCTTGAGCACGGCGTCCATGTTGATGCCGGCGCGCGTGGAGCCCACGTTGACCGACGAGCACACGCGGTCGGTGACGGAGAGCGCGTGCGGGATCGACTCCATCAGTTTGATGTCGGCGCGGGAGGCGCCCTTGTGCACGAGCGCGGTGAAGCCGCCGACGAAATCGACGCCCACCTCCTTGCCGGCGCGGTCCATCGCCTCGGCGATGGGGGTCAGGTCGTCCTCGCGCACGGCGGAGCAGATCTCGGCGATCGGCGTCACCGAGATGCGCTTGTTGACGATCGGGATGCCGAACTCGCGCTCGAGCTGCTCGGCGACGGGCACCAGCTGCTTGGCGGCGCTGACCATGCGGCTGTACACCTTGCGGGCGACCGCATCCGCGCTGACGTCGGCGCATCCGCGCAGGTTGAGGCCCAGCGTGATGGTGCGGATGTCGAGGTGCTCCTCGCTTACCATCGAGAGCGTTTCGGCGATTTCATGGGGCGTGATCTGCATGACGCATCCTTTCGGGGATTCTCGGTGTCGTAACAGGATACTACGGCTTGCGCCCGCTCTCAGGCGTCGATGGGGAACTCCTCGCCGATTACCTGGCGGGTGAGCGCGCCGAGCTGCCCGATGGGATCGTCGAGCTGGGAGAGGAACGTGTGCCGTGCGGCGAGTTCGGGCGTGTAGTCCTTGAGGGCGTAGACGGAGAAGGCGCCCTCCTCGGTGTGGTTGACCAGCGGCGTCCAGACGACGTTTTGGATGGAGACCTCGCCGCCTTCGCGCACGAAATCGCACGAAAGCATGCCCTCCAGCTCGTTTTCGAGCGCGGGGGCTTCGTGGCGGCTGACGAAATTGCCGAGCGAGTACGCCACGAGCGTTCGGTGTCCCGAGGCTCCTTGCACCCAGGCGAGCGGGCCGATGACGTGGGGATGCGATCCCAGCACGACGTCGACCTCCAGATCGGCGAGGAACTGCGCCAGCCGCTGCTGCTCGGCGTCGGCCTCGGTCAGGTTCTCGGTGCCCCAATGCATGGCGACCAGCACGACGTCGGCCATCTCGTGGGCGCGCGCCACGTCGGCGGCGATGCGCTCCTCGTCGATGAAGTTGACGGCATAGGAGGGCAGGTCGCCCTGCGCGTAGCCGTTGACGCCGTAAGTGTAGTCGAGCAGCGCGAAGGAGATCCCGTTACGCTCGACCACGGGGATGGCCTGCGCCTCCTCCTCGTTTACGGCGGTGCCGGTGAAGGCGACGGGCTTTTGGTTCCAGACCGAACGCGAATGCTCGACGGCGCCGAAATAGCCCCAGTCGTAGGCGTGGTTGGAGGCGGAGGCGACCAGATCGAAGCCGGCATCGACGATCGCGTCGGCCATGGCGTCGGTCGTGTTGAACGACGGCCATCCGCGCGAGCCGATCTCGTCGCCGCCCAGGTGCGTCTCCTGCTTGATGTAGGCGAGGTCGGCGGATTCGACGTAGGGCTTGACGGCGGCGTAGATCGGCCGGTAGTCGTAAAGGTCGTCGCCCGCCTCCCCGGCGCACGCGTCGGCATAGGCGCCGATGGATGTTTCGGGCAGGTTGTCGCCCACGGCGACGAACGAGACGCGGGCGTCTTGGAGCGTTGCGGCGGGGGAGTCGTCCTGCCCGCCGGCGGATTGCGTGGGCGCCGGTTCGCCCGGCTGCGGGGAGCCGAGGATGCCGCTTCCGAACACGAGGAAGGCCGCGAAGAGGAGGACGATGCCCGCGATGACGGCGATGATGGGCGCAGCGGTCGCGGCGCCGCCCTGGTCGTGGCGGCGTGTGGGTTTCTTGCGCGGTGTCGACGAGTGCGTCATGGCAGCGCCTTTCGGGTTGCTCCGTCCCCTCCATTCTAACCGCATGCGGCATCGATGCGTACGTGCGGAGCGCGGGGAAGCCGGGGCGACGGTGTGCGGGGGCTTGTTTGGGTAACGACGATGAAATGCTGATTTTTCGGCGTTGGTCGACATGCCGGGGCGCGTCGAGAGCGTAAAACCTCTCTTTCCAGGCTCTTTTTCCCAAAAGGATGCCAATCGGAGCCGATTGGCGCGCTTTGCGGGTGGGGGGCATGTCGACCAACGTGGAAAAACGTGCATTTGCGGCCGATGTATGGAACAGGAAGCGTTCGCGTGCGATAATCGTTATATTCGCAGGCAAGGATAAGTCAGGGGCGATGCATATGAGAGATCATTCCAAGCACATCGAGCTTTCGCGCGAGGAAGCCGTCGCGGCGATGCTGGCGCGCTGCACGTTTCCGGAGCCGGGCGACGCTGCGGCAGAGGAGTTGGCGCCTGTCGCCGAGTCGTTCGGGCGCGTGCTGGCGCGCGACGTGGAGTCGCTCGTCGACAAGCCCAACAAGCTGCAGTGCTGCATGGATTCCATCGCCGTGCACTGGGATGCGTTCGAGGGGCTGGCCGCGGGCGAGCTGCCCGACACGTCGGGATGGGTGCGCGGCGTTGACTGGGAGTTCGCCAACACCGGCGTCGTGATGCCCGACGGTTTCGACACGGCCATCGTCATCGAGCATGTGACGGTGTCCGACGACGAGCAGCATGTGCGGATCGATGCGGCGCCGTCGGCGCGGTTCGCCGGCACGCGCGCGCCGGGCAGCCAGATGAAGCGCGGCGACGTGCTGGCGCGGGCGGGCGAGATCGTGAACGCCGACGTGGCGGCGCGCATCGCGACCGGCAACGTCACGGCGGTGCCGGTGCGCGTGAAGCCGAAGGTCGCGTTCATCCCCACCGGCGACGAGCTGGTGGTGCCGGGCGGCCCCATCGAGGCGGGACGCAACATCGAGACGAACAGCCTGGTGTTCCGCGGCAAGGTGGAGAAGTGGGGCGGCGTGCCGATGGTGTTCGACATCGTGCCCGACGATCCGGAGCAGATCAAGGCCGCCATCCGCCGCGCCTGCGCGATGGCGGACATCGTGGTGCTCAACGCCGGCTCGTCGAAGGGGTCGGAGGACTGGAATTGCGAGCAGATGGAGGAGCTCGGCGAGGTTCTCTGCCACGAAACGAACCACGGTCCCGGCCACCACAGCTCGTACGCGCTGGTGGACGGCACGCCGGTGGTGGGCATCTCAGGACCTCCGGCGGGCGCGTCGTTCACGCTCAACTTCTACCTGCGCCCGTTGATGATGAGGTTCCTCGGCCTCTCGCCCGAGCCGGAGCGCATCCCCGTGCGGCTTGCCGCGCCGTTTCCCTCCAAGCACCACGGCCCCAAAAAGGCGGAGAAGCCCAAGGTCGCCGGCGAGGTGCGGCCCTCCATCGTCGCGCCCGACGCGACGTTTTTCGGCATCAAGTTCCTCACCGTCGAGGCGCTGCCCGACGGCACGCTTTCCGGCACGCCGCTTCCGGGACGTCCCGGCTCGCCCGAGGCCGAGGCGGCAAACGCCTACTACATGCTCCCCGACGGCCCCGGCATCGAGGCGCCCGCCGTCGGCGACGTGGTCTGGGTGGAGATGCGGTAAGGCGAGCCTGGCAGCCGAGGGTTCTTTGGCCTCTCGGAAGGATCGCCCGCTGCGTGCCGGGCGGCAACGTAAAATTCTCGTCGGATGGCAGTCTTCGGAGCTTGCGGAGGTTGCCATCCTCCTTTTTTCCTCGTAAAATGGCAGATATTGAACAGGCTGTTGATTATTGGCCGCTGTGTTGATCGGCTGTTGCGGGGAGGCCCGGCAACGGGCTCGATGGCAGAAGGCGGCTCCGCTCGCCGGAGGAGAATCTTCCGGCAGCGCCTGCGGAACGGATCCTCCGCAGGGCAGCCCGGGAGACGAGGAGTCCGTGTGGCGCCGAACGCCAACACCGATAGACGTATCGCGCGTTCCAAGCGCGCCCTGCGCACCGCGCTCATCGAGCTGATGGAGGAGCGCGGGCTGGACGGACTGTCCGTCAACGACCTATGCGCCCGCGCCGACCTGAACCGCGGCACGTTCTACAACCACTTCCACGACAAGGACGATCTGCTCACCACGCTCGAGGACGAGGTCATCGACGAGCTCGAGCGCATCCAAGAGCAGATGAAGGACCTGACGGTGATGGATCTGGTGCGCTACCGCACGCGCAAGCAGCCGCTGCCGTTCCTCGTGGACCTGTTCGACTATCTGCGCGAGCAGGGCGACTTTCTGCACGCGGTCACCGGGCCCGGCGGCGACATCCGCTTCGCGCCGCGCTTGCGCGATTCGGTGTGCGCGAACCTTATCCAAACCATCCTGCATGAGCGCTACCGCAACGATCCCACGCCGTTCGTCCAGTACTACGTGGCGTTCTACGCGACGGCGTACCTAGGCGTCATCGAGCGCTGGATCGAGACGGGCATGCAGGAGAGCTCGGAGGAGATGGCGCTGATCGCCATGCGCCTGTTTTTCATCAAGCCGGGCGAATCGATCACGTTATGAGCGTCTGCGGTCGGCGAGGCTGCAAGACGGGAGAAGAGGAAAGGATGAGCATCATGGCGGACGAGGCCGTGAAGGCGACAAACGAACAGGGCGGGCAGAACCTGCATATCGGCATCGACGTGGGATCGACCACGGTGAAGCTGGCGATCCTGGACGACGCCCACAACGTGCGCTACTCCATCTACCAGCGCCATCATGCGGACGTGCGCGCCACCATCGTCGAGGTGCTGGAGAAGGCGGCGGAGGAGTTCGGCGACGAGGTGATGACCATCGCCATCACCGGCTCGGGCGGCCTGCTTCTGGCGCAGTGGCTCGGCATCGAGTTCGTGCAGGAGGTCATCGCGTCCAAGACGGCGGTGGAGACGTTCATCCCCAAAACCGACGTCGCCATCGAGCTGGGCGGCGAGGACGCCAAGATCATCTACTTCGACCAGGGCATCGAGCAGCGCATGAACGGCACCTGCGCGGGCGGCACCGGCGCGTTCATCGACCAGATGGCCGCGCTTCTGGACACCGACGCGGGCGGCCTGAACGAGCTCGCCAAAAGCCATACCACGATCTACCCCATCGCCAGCCGCTGCGGCGTGTTCGCCAAAACCGACGTGCAGCCGCTGCTCAACGAGGGCGCGCGCAAGGAGGACATCGCGGCGTCGATCTTCCAGTCAGTGGTGACCCAGACCATCTCCGGCCTCGCATGCGGCCGTCCCATCAGGGGATATGTCGCCTTCCTGGGCGGTCCTCTGCAGTATCTGCCCGAGCTGCGCAAGCGCTTCTACGAGACGCTGGAGCTTGACGACGAGCACATCATCGTGCCGGAGAACGCGCATCTGTTCGTGGCGAGCGGCTGCGCCATCGCCGGTTCGGAGAGCGACGGCGCCCGTCCCGAGAAGCTCAACGGCGTGGTCGAGCGCCTGAAAGGCCTCGGCGACATCCAGGGATCCGAGGTCGTGCGCCTGGCCCCGCTGTTCGCCGACGAGGACGAGTACGCCGAGTTCAAGCGCCGCCACGACACCGAGGTCGTGCGCCGCGGCGATCTGGCATCCTACGAAGGCACGGCGTATCTGGGCATCGACGCCGGATCGACCACGTTCAAAGCCGCGCTCATCGCCGAGGACGGCGCGCTTCTGTGGAGCCATTACGCCAGCAACAAGGGCGATGTGCTCGGCTGCGCCAAGTCGGCGCTGGCCGCGATGTACCAGGCGCTTCCCGTCGACGACAAGGGGCATGCGCTCGTGCATATCGGGCATGCCACGGTGACCGGCTACGGCGAGGCTCTGCTGCTCGAGGCACTGCGCGTCGACTCCGGCGAGATCGAGACGGTGGCGCATCTGCGCGGCGCCCAGGAGATGCTGCCCGGCGTGGAGTTCATCCTCGACATCGGCGGCCAGGACATGAAGTGCCTGCGCGTCAAGGACGGCGTCATCGACCACATCATGCTCAACGAGGCATGCAGCTCGGGCTGCGGCAGCTTCATCGAGAGCTTCGCCAGCGGCCTCGATCTGGACGTGTCCGAGTTCGCGCAGACCGCGATCCGCGCCAAGGCGCCGGTCGACCTGGGCAGCCGCTGCACGGTGTTCATGAACAGCCGCGTCAAGCAGGCCCAGAAGGAAGGCGCCACGGTGGGTGACATCGCCGCCGGCCTGGCCATCTCGGTCATCAAGAACGCGCTGTTCAAGGTCATCAAGATCCGCGACCCGCACGACGTGGGCACCAAGGTCATCGTGCAGGGCGGCACGTTCCTCAACGATGCGGTGCTGCGCGCGTTCGAGCAGCTGGCCGAGGTCAACGCCGTGCGCCCCGACATCGCGGGCAACATGGGCGCCTACGGCGCGGCGCTTTTGGCGCGCGACCGCTACCACCAGGAAGTCCACCGCACCGCGCTCAACGCGGGCGACACCGGGGAGATCGCGCCCGCCGTCGTGTCGACGCTGCTGTCTCTCGAAGCGATCGAGGCGCTGGCTCCCACGCACCGCACGGTGCGCTGCAAGGGCTGCTCCAACGCCTGCCTGCTCACGGTGAACGACTTCGGCAAGGACGAGAAGACGGGCAAGCACCGCCGCTTCATCACCGGCAACCGCTGCGAGAAGGGCGAGAGCTTCGGCAAGGGCAGCGACACCGCCGACGTGCCCAACCTGTTCGAGTACAAGACGCGCCGGCTGTTCGACTACGAGCCGCTCGCCCCGGAGAACGCGCCCCGCGGCAGCGTCGGCATCCCGCGCGCGCTGAACATGTACGAGAACTACCCGTTCTGGTTCACGTTCTTCACGCAGCTGGGCTGGCGCGTGGTGCTGAGCGATCCGTCGACGAAGAAGACCTACGAGGCGGGCATCGAGTCGATGCCGTCCGAGAGCGTGTGCTATCCGGCCAAGCTCAGCCACGGCCACATCATGAACCTGCTGGACAAGCACCCCGACTTCATCTGGTTCCCCTGCAGCAAGTGGGAGCGCCAGGAGGACGAGGGCGCCGGCAACCACTTCAACTGCCCCATCGTGGCCAGCTACGCCGAGGCGCTGCGCCTCAACATCGACGAGCTGCGCACCTCCGACGTGCAGTTCCTGAACCCCTGGCTGCCCTACGACCGCAAGGACCTGCTCAAGAAGCGTCTGTACGATGACCTGGTCAAGGCGCATCCCGATCTCATGGGAGCGGGCGTTCCCGCGCCGACGCGCGCCGAGGTCGACGCCGCCGTGGAGGCCGCGTGGGCCGAGGACGAGGCGTTCAAGCGCGACATGCGCACCAAGGGCGAGCAGACGCTGGCGTGGATGGAGCAGACCGGCACGCACGGCATCGTGCTGGCGGGACGCCCGTACCACAACGATCCCGAGATCAACCACGCCATCCCCGAGCTTCTGACCAGCTTCGGGCTGGCGGTGCTCACCGAGGACTCCATCGCGCATCTGGGCACGCTGGAGCGCCCGATTCGCCTGGTCGACCAGTGGATGTACCACACGCGCCTCTACGCCGCCGCCAAGGTGGCCACCGGGCGCAAGGACCTCGACCTCATCCAGCTCAACAGCTTCGGCTGCGGCCTGGACGCGCTCACCACCGACCAGGTGCAGGAGATCCTCGAGCGCGCCGGCAAGGTGTACACCGTGCTCAAGATCGACGAGGTGTCCAATCTGGGTGCCGCGCGCATCCGCGTGCGCAGCCTGCTGGCGGCGCTGAAGGACCAGGCGGACGAGGAGGCCGAGAAGCATGCCGAGGTCGCCGGCTGCCCCGTGGCGTCGCTCGACGTCGACAAGGTCGTCGCCGACATGGAGGCGCGCATCGAGGCGAGCGACGGCAGCGTCGAGGGGCGCATCGCCGCCGAGCTGGCCGAGCAATCCGCCGTGAGCCGCGCCGCCGAAGGCTCCGCCGTGGCAGCCGACGCGCGCGCCCAGGTGGCCGCCGAGCATGTGCCCAACGCGCCCGCGACGTTCACGCAGAAGGCGGCGCCCGAGGTCCAGGAGCGCTTCCGCCAGCGCGAGGGCGCGTCCACCGAGTTCCCGCGCGCGGTCTACACCGAGAAGATGAAGGAAGAGGGCTACACCATCCTGTGCCCGCAGATGGCGCCGATCCATTTCGACCTGCTCATCGACATCTTCAAACGCAACGGCTACAACCTGGAGCTTCTGCCGTCGGTCGACCACGGCGCGGTGGACGCGGGCCTCAAGTACGTCAACAACGACATCTGCTACCCGTCGATCCTGGTCACCGGCCAGATTATGGAAGCCGTCATGAGCGGCCGCTACGACACCGACAAGCTGGCCGTCATCATCACCCAGACCGGCGGCGGCTGCCGCGCCACCAACTACATCTCGCTGATCCGCAAGGCGCTCGCGGCGGTCGGCCTGCCGCACGTGCCGGTGATCGCGCTGTCGTTCAAGGACCTGGGCGAGGACAACCCCGGTTTCAAGATCACGCCGCAGATGCTGATGCAGGCCGTGTACGCGCTGCAGTACGGCGACCTGCTGATGATGACGCTGTACCGCACGCGCCCCTATGAGGTGGAGCCGGGCAGCGCCAACCGCCTGTTCGACCACTGGATGGAGGTGTGCAAGGGCCAGCTGCGCCGCGGTCTGAAGGGCGCGGAGTTCAAGAAGACCGTGCGTCAGATCGTCGAGGACTTCGACACGCTGCCGCTGCAGGGCGAGGGCACCAAGCCGCGCGTGGGCGTGGTCGGCGAGATCCTGGTGAAGTTCCATCCCACGGCCAACAACCAGATCGTGGACGTGATCGAGCGCGAAGGCTGCGAGGCGGTCGTCCCCGGCCTCATCGAGTTCTTCCTGTTCGGCATCGCCGGCGGCATCTTCCAGCGTCAGCTGGGCAAGACCAAGAAGAGCGAGGTGGGCAGCAAGATCGCGCTCAAAGCGATCGCCAAGCTGCGCGAGCCGGTGCGCAAGGCGCTTGAAGCCTCCAACCGCTTCGAGCCTCCCACCGACATCTACGAGTTGGCGGAATATGCCAGCGAGATCCTGAGCCTGTGCAACTCGATGGGCGAGGGCTGGCTGCTCACCGCCGAGATGGTCGAGCTCATCAAGACGGGCGCGCCCAACGTGGTGTGCACGCAGCCGTTCGCCTGCCTGCCCAACCACGTGGTCGGCAAGGCGGTCATCAAGGAGCTGCGCCGCCGCTATCCCGAGAGCAACATCGTGGCGGTCGACTACGACCCCGGCGCCTCCGAGGTCAACCAGCTCAACCGCATCAAGCTGATGATCAGCGTGGCGAAGGCGAACCTTGCCGACAAGGAGCGCGAGGCGCGGGTACTGCGTGCGCGCGCCAACCACACCGAGGATCCGGCGCTCGGCGCCCAGGCGAAGGCTGCCGCCGGCTGCGGCTGCGGCTGCGCGGCGATCGAGGAGGATTTCCACACCGAGGACGAGGTGAGAACTGAGCGGGCGTAGGGTCTGCATGGTCGTAGGCGATAGACGGGAGTGCCGCCCTTCGCGCCGATGGCGCGGGGGCGGTACTTTTTAAGGGGGGTTTTACGGGTCGGGAGCGGTTTTGCGGAGTAGAATCGTGCAGAACACGTTGTTTTTGGACTGGGAAAACTAGGTGTTTGAACTGGGAAAATGCTGAATAACCCCAGGTCAGGCGCACTCCAAAAAACACGCGTTTTGCGCGATCCCATCGGGCTTGAGAAGGGCGAGGACCATGGCAAAGAGGATTTCGACGTTCTTTCTGGCGGTCGTTCTGGCAGTTGGGCTGCTTCCGCTGCCTGCGATGGCGGAGGAGGCGGCGGCGCAGCCGGAGATTCAGCTCGAGCCGGGCACGTACGTCGAGCATGAGGCCATTGCGTACGTGGTCGACGGCGGCGCGCGGGCGCGGGCGTTCTCGCTGGGCGGCGATCTGATCGATGGCGCGCAGACGCTGATGGAAGTGGGCGCCGACGCGGCCGAGGAGGCGCTGGGCGACGAGGTCGGCGCGGGCGGCGAAGCGTCGCCGGCGGCGCGTGCGCGCATGCTGTCGCTCGACGACGCCTCCGACGAACCTGCCGGACGCTTGGTGCTGGTGCATGACGACTCCAAGACGACCGAGGAGCTCATCGCTGCGCTGCAGGCGGATGAGCGCGTCGTGTTCGCCGAGCCCAACTGCTACGTCGAGTCGTTCGATGCTGAGCCGGACGGGGGTATGGAGGACGGCGTCGACGCAGACGCGGGCGACGCGGGCAGCGCGATGGATCCCGGCGATGAGGGGTTGTCGACCGAGGGCTCCGGAGGCGACGTGGTCGTCAACGGGGACGTTGTCCCCAGCGAGGCAAGCGACGAGGCCGCGATCGAAGGCTCGTCCGACGACGAGGGCGTTGCAGCTTCCGATAACGTTGACGGCCAGACCGAGCCCTCCGACGGCGCGGCTGACGCCGAGCCGACCGTGTTCGGCTTCGACAAGGATGAGCCCGCCTCCGACATGACCGCGTTCCAGTGGGGGATGTCCAACGACGGAGCGATGGGCGGCGTTTCCGCCGAAGAGGCGGTCGATATCGAATACAGCGGCTGGAACGACGCCGCCGCGGCGGGCGATCTCGAGGAAGTGGTCGTCGCCGTCATCGACAGCGGCGTCGACGAGACCAACCCCGACCTTGAAGGCGTGCTGTGGAACGAGGGCGAGGACTACCCCGAGCTCACCGCTCTCGGCGGCGACGCGCACGGCATCTCCACGGTTCCCGGCACCACGTCGACCGCTCCCATATCCGCCGAACAAGGTCACGGCACGCATGTTGCCGGCATTATTGCGGCCGAGTGGAACGACGAGGGCGTGTCGGGCGGCGCTCCCAACGTCGAGATCATGTCGGTGCGCAGCGAGGTGGATGCCGCCTCCGATATGCTGCGCTGCATCAACTACGTGACCGAAGCGGCGAAGGCGGGCGTTAACGTGCGCGTGGCGAACTGCTCGTGGGGCATGGGATCCAACGCCTCGCGCGCGTTCGATGTGGCGTTTACCCAGATGGGCAAAGCAGGCGTGATGGCGGTATTCGCCTCTGGCAATTCCGACAGCGATATGGATGCCACGTTAAACACGATCTCGACGTTGCGCGACAACCCGTATGTTGTGGTTACGGACTCTATCGACGCATCGGGCGAGCTGTCGATGTTCAGCTGCTACGGCCAGGCGACGACCGACGTGACGGCGCCGGGCACGACGATCCTGTCGACGTGGCCGACCTCCGAGTCGCAGTACCTGGGCGAAGAGGATGCGGATGCCGCGCTCTACGAGAGCTTCGACGGCGAGACGCGTGTTGCCGACGGCGTCCTGAATGCCGAGGGCGCGCAAGTGGAAGATGGCGCGCCGGCGCTTTCGTTCAGGTTCCCGTCGAGCCTAGGCGGGCAGGATGCTCCCGTCGTGACGGACGGGAAACGATTCGACGGCGATGCCGCGATGGGGTTGCTCTACAGCATCGAAGACGCCATGGCGTTGGGTGCGGGCGGCGTCATGGCCGTGCGGAGCAGCGAGCTCGACCTGTCCGCCCTTTCCGAGAAGCCCCGCTACCTCAGCATCCGCATGATCAGCGAATGCGCGAATGGCACTGCGGGCGTTCCTCAGGTTCAGGTGAGCGTGAGCACCGTGGGCGGCGGGGAAAGCGATGCGCTCTCGCCCGTTTCGGAGTTCGGCATAGGCGGTGATTCGTGGTCGGGGTACTTCGTCGAGCTGCCCGAGAACACCGATTTCGAGCATTTCTGCATCACCATCTATTACCTCAACTTGCAGGTGAGCTTGTTGGGAGGCCAGCAGCAGGGACAGCCGGCTGACGGCGCGATCTACATCGACGGCATCGGCTTGGGCAGCGATCTGGTGCCCTATAAATTCCTCCAGGGAACCTCGATGGCGGCGCCGGCCGTGGCTGGCGCCGCGGCGGTGATGGCGGGAACGTATGCCGGCGACTCCGCGGCCCAGCTGGCGGCGCGCGTGAAGGGCGCGGCGCAGGGCGACGCCTATGCGGAGATGTGCTCGACCGGCGGTTACGCCACGGTCGACGGTGCCGCGCATCCGTCCCCCGTGCCGACCGAGGCGGAGGTCTCCGAGGACGGCAAGACCGTCACAGTGCATGGCTACTTCGTGCCGGACGACGTGCGGGTGAGCATCGGCGGTGCGGCATGCGCGATCGTCTCGCGCGATGACGCCGTGGGCGGCGCGGGCGACGACGAGCTGACCGAGCTTGTGGTGCAAGCCCCCGAGGGCTTCGCCGGCGGCGAGGCATGGGTCGAGCTTGCGGGCGGCAACGGCAGCGGACGCGCGCTCGTCCAGTTCGACGCAGTCGAGCAGGAGGGTGCCGTCGAGCCGCAGCCCGTCTACTACGACGAGATGAACTTGCCTGTGCCGGAGGAGCTGGACGATTGGGGCGGCTGGCAGCTCGTCGGCTTCGCGGGCGACGTGTACGCGCTGCCGCAGGAAAACGAGATGAACTACAACGCCGACCACGAGTTCATGATGAAGTACGATCCTCAGGCGCACGAGTGGAGCCGCGTCGCGACGCCTTCGGCCGAGCAGCTTGCCGCGGCGGGCGTGCGCAACGTCGCGAGCATGGCGGGCACCACCTACCAAGGGTCGTTGGTCGTGCAGATCACGAGCAACGCGCGCGAAGGGGACAGCGAGTTCTACACCGCGGGCAGCTACTGGCGCTACACCGTGGAGGGGACGTGGGAACATATTCCCGTTCCGGACCTCGATGGCGTGGTGCTGTCGATGTCCGCGTTGGGCTGCGATGGCGAGAACCTCTACGTGTTCGGCGGCAAGGGTTCGTACGGCTATCCGAACGAGGCCAGCAGCGAGGCGGGCGGCGAGGTGAAGGACATCCTCCGCGTCGATCTCGAGTCGGGCACCGCCGAAGAGGTGGGCGAGATGGCCCGCGAGCGCCATAACGCGCACGTCGCCTACCGCGATGGCGTCTTTTTGGTCGGCGGCGGCCAGAACACCGCCGCGCAGGAGGCCAGCAGCATGGGCGTCGAGCGCCTTCGCGTGCTCGACGAGGCGGAGACGGTCCTTTCGCTGGAGGGCGAGATGGTGGAGCGTCCTGCCGGGTGGCTCGTGAACGGCGCCGTGCGCATGTCGTCGCTGGTCACCGAGACGGGCGAGCTCGCCTTCTCGCCGACGGCGGTGGCCGATGGGTTCATGATCGTCGGCCCGCGCTGCGACGAGGATAAAGGAATCGCCGACACCTACACGGTGGCGAACGAAGACGGCGCCCTGCCTGAGGCATACGGCAAACTCGCGTCGGATCAGCGTCTCTTGACGCCCTCGGCGCTCGCCTACGATGGCATGCTATATGTGCTGGCGTCCACCACGTCGGCTCCGTACCGCGTGTTCAGCGCGACGGCGGTCGAGACGGTCGCGCAGCCGGGCGACTATGCGGGGCCCCGGGATGACGACGGCGATCAGGGCGGAACCTTGGAATCGCTCGCCTCCACGGGCGATCCGCTGGGGTCGCTGGCTGTCGGAGCCGCCCTTGTCGCCGCTGCGGCGGGCGGTGTCTGCTTCATCCGTTCTCGCGTATCGAGGGGGGCGCGTCTGATGGCGCGCTGAGCGTTCTATCCTCGCCGCCGTCGTGCGCGCTGCAGGCAATGCCGTTCGAGGATGGATTTGCGTGTCCGTCCCGTGTGGAGCGGGCATCATTCCGTGCGGGGCGGATAGAATGAACCCGTATGCGCACGGTGCCGTTCGCCTTGCGCAGGGTTGCCTGTTCTGTTCGGAGGTCTGCTATGTTGCGCAAACTCGTTTCCGTTCTGTCGGCGGTTGTGCTGGCGTGCGGCTTGATGCCGGTGACGGCGATGGCCGAAGAGTCGACGGAGGACGCGTCGTCGCTTCAGCTTGAAGCCGGCACCTATGTGGAGCACGAGGCCATTGCCTATGTGGTTGACGACGCAGCGGACGGCATCGCGCCCTTCTCGCTGGGCGGCGACATCCTGTCCGGCTCCCAGGATCTGATGACGGTCGACGTGAGCACCGCCGAAGAGGCGCTGGGCGTCGATGCGGATGGGGCGGACGCGGACGAGGCCGCTGCCGTTTCCGCTCTGTCGCGAACGCGCTCCAATGCAGCCGCCGATGCCGCGGAAACGGGCCGTCTGGTTTTGGTGCGCGACGACTCGAAGACCGTCGAAGAGCTTGTCGCCGCGTTGGAAGACGATCCGCGCGTGGTGTTCGCGGAGCCGAATTACCTGGTGGAAAGCGAAGATGAGGGCGACGATGCCGCTGCGGCAACCCAAGTGCCAACGGATGCTTCAGGCACGTCGGCGGATCTTGCCGATACGGACGGAACGGGCGATGGGGGCGCCGAGGGCGGCTCCGCCGACGCGGACGCCGGCAGCGGAGATGCCGACGGCTCCGCCCGGAACGGCGACGGCGGCTCCGACGATGGAGTGTCCGGCACCGATCCCCAAACCGGCAGCGGCATGGATGCCGGCAGCGGCTCCGATGCCAATGCGGCATTCGGCCAGGATCCGAGCGCTTCCGTCGAAGATCTCACCTCGCTGCAGTGGGGTTTCAGCAACGACGGCTCGATGGACGGCATCTCACCCGATGAAGCGGTCGATATGGGCTACGGCAATTGGAATGACGCCGAGGCTGCGGAAGTGGCGAGCCTCGAAGACGTTGTGGTGGCCGTCATCGACTCGGGGGTGGACGCCTCCAACCCCGACTTGGCATCGGTGATGTGGGACGACGGCGATACTATCGATGCGCTCTTCGCGCTTGGCGGCGACGAGCACGGCTTGTCCACCGCGTCCGGCACCACTTCCACCACCGGCTTGGTCAACTACCACGGCACCCATGTGGCGGGCATCATCGCCGCAGATTGGGATAATCAGGGCATTTCCGGAATGGCGCCCAACGTGCAGATTATGTCGTTGCGCCACTCCGATACGCTGTCGAGCCTGCTTGCGTGCCTCAACTATGCGAAGGTCGCCCGCGACGAGGGCGTGAACGTGCGCGTGGCCAACAATTCGTGGGGGCTGGGGCAGTGCACGAGCCGTTCCATCGACCTCGCCGTCACCGCGTTGGGCGAACGGGGCGTGGCAAGCGTGTTCGGCTCCGGCAACTCCACTGCCGACAACGACGTCGCCTCCTCGCTTTCCACCACGTTGGCCGACAACCCCTACGTCGTGGTGGTGGATGCGATCGAGCCGAGCGGCGAAGTGGCGGGCTACTCGCAGTACGGCCAGACGACCACCGATGTGATGGCGCCCGGCTCGGTGATCCTGTCCACGTGGTCAACCGGGGAGAGCAACGGGCAGGGCTCGGCCGAAGGGCAGAAATACTTGGGCGAAGCCGATAGCGACCCCGTGCTGTACGAGAGCTTCGACGGGGAAAGCGCCTTCGATGACGCTGTCGCTTTGGAGGATGGAACGAAGCCCGTGCAGAGCGGGCGGGCATTGAGCTTCTTCGCCTATGGAAGCTCCGGCACGGGCGAGCCTGTCGGCGAGGCGAAAGAAGGCGCCTCCTTCGAGGGCGCCGCCGCCTATGCGATCCCCTACGACCCCGCGCAGGGGTCCGGCTCCCTCTATCAGACCGTGGTCACGAATATCGCCGATCTGTCGCAGGTGGCGGACAAGCCCCGTTATCTGAGCATGCGCTATTCGTTCAGGGATGCCGAAGGGCTGCAGGATGGCCAGCTGCCCTATGGCCAGGTGGCGGTCGCGGTGAAGCTGAAGCAGGACTCCGGCTACACGTGGGCTCAGCTTGTCGCCCAAGGGGCCTCTGGTGTTGTGGACTGGCAGGGGTCGTACTATGACTTGGGCGGAACCGCCATCGCAGTGGACGGCAACGGCCAGCAGGCGCAGATTCAGCTTACCGCCGATATGATCGACTGGGAGCATTTCCAGCTTCAGATCACCTTCGTGGTGGTTCCCGTGTCCACGACGGGCGGCGTGCAGACGCCGGAGCAGACTCCCGTTCCGTGCACCATCCTGCTCGACAGCATCGGGCTGGGCAGCGACGTGGTGCCGTACCAGTACGAGCAGGGCACGTCGATGGCCACGCCGGCCGTGACGGGCGCGGCGGCCATCATCGCGGGCGAGGGCCTGGCGGATGGCGAGGGCGATGCGGCGAAGTCGGCCGAGAAGCTGGCGGCGCTGGTTCGTGGCGCGGCTCAGTTCGACGAGCGTTACGAGGGCCTGTGCTCCACGGGCGGCTACGCCACGGTCGACGGTGCGGATAACCCCGGTCCTGCCATCACCAAGGTGGTGGATGAGGGCGAAACCATCAAGGTGCAGGGCTATTTCATGTCCGAGAACGCCCAGGTGCAGCTTGACGGCATGTCGGCCCAAGTGACGTCTTGGGCCGATCTTGGCGATGGGAAGGCGGAGCTCACCGTGGCCAAACCCGACGCGTTCGCGGGAGGCCAGGTGACGGTGCGCGTCACCGAGGGCGGCAAGCAATCCAACCAGCGTGCCGACCTTGGTCAATCGACCAGTGCGACGTACTACGACCAGACGAGCCTGCCTGTGCCCGCCGAGCTGTCGGAATGGGGCGCATGGCAGCTTGTGGGCTTCTACGGCGACCTGTACTGCCTGCCGCGCACCACGATGGTGGAAAGCAACGACGACGGGTTCGAGTTCATGCTGCGCTACGACCCCGCCACGCAGGAGTGGGCGCACGTGGAGCTTCCGAGCGCGGATGCCCTCGTCCAGGCGGGGCTTGCCTCCGCGTCGGTGGTGGACGTCACGGCAACCACATTCGACGGCGACCTGGTGGCGATGCTTTCCGACGCCGGGGGAGAGGGCGTCCTGTTCCGCTACACGGCGCAAGGGGCGTGGGAGTCGTTGGGGTGCGGCACCTCCATCAGCTTTCAGACGCCTGGCTTCGGCACGTTGGGCAGCGACGGCGAGGCGTTGTACCTGTTCGGCGGCGTGATGGGCGATATGGCTCAAGGTGCGGTGCAGGAGTACCCTTATATCTTCCGCCTCGATGTCGACGCTCGGTCGATGGCCCCCATCGGCCAGCTGGCGATGGCGCGCATCCGTCCGCAGGTGTCGTATGGCAACGGCACCTTCGTGGTGTCGGGGGGCATCGGCATCTCCATGGCCGTCCAGATGGGAGGCCTTGCCGGCGCAGAGATGGTGACATGGGGCACCGACCAGGACGGCCCGGCGCTTCTGGGCTCGTCGCTGGATCTCTCGCAGTTCTCCACGCAGACGGGCCAGCTCTCCTATGCGTCGGGCGCGACGGCGGACGGGTTCATGCTCGCCGGCGCCGCGAACGATGCGAACACGGCCGACACCTACGAGCTGGGGCTGGACGGGTCGCTTTCCGCCTACGGCAAGCGCGCATCCGAGCAGACGCTCTTGGCGCCGGCGGCGACTGCCTACGATGGCTGGTTCTATGTGCTGGCCGCCTCGGAGAACGAGCCGTACCGCGTGTTCAGCGCCACAAGGGTGGACACGGCTCCGCAGCCGGGCGACTACGTTGCCCCGGATCCCGGCCCCGACCCCGATCCTGAGGGCGGGAACGAGGACCAGAGCCTGAGGAAGCTTGCCACGACGGGCGATCCGCACGGCGTGGCATGGGCGCTGGGCGCCATCGGCGTTGCGGGCGGGGCGGTTGCCCTCGTTGCGGCGCGCCGACGCGTCAGGTAGCGCGGCGCGGCAGGCGCTCCCGGCAACTGAGGCGGTTGCCGGCAAGACGGGAAAGGGGCTTGCGGGCTCTCTTTCCCGTTTTCGCATGGGAGGCGAAATGCTAGAAAGGCAGGAGCGACCTTTTGGGCAGAGTGCGAACGGCGAAGGCGGCAAGGGAGCCGAAGCAGAGCAAGGCGGCGTGCGTTTCGAGGGCGATTCTCGCGACGTTGCTGGCTGCGGCCTCGGTTCCGGTTGGCGGGCTCGCCGCTTTTGCGGAGCCTTCTGAGGACGCGCCCTACAGCGAGGCGGTCGAGCGGCTCGCCGATCAGCTTCAAGCTGCGTCCGATCTCGACGATTCGCTTACCTATGTGAACGAGAACGGCTACGAGGTGCGCTTGGATGGCGACGATGCCGCCTTGCCGGATGATGCGGCGCAAGAGGCGGCTCGGCAGAGCCTTCCCGAAAGCTACATCGCCCCCTACACCTCGATGAAGGATCAAGGCGTGCTTGAATCGTGCTGGGCGTTTTCAACGAGAAAAAGGGACAGTCACTTTTTCTCATTCGGCAGGCGCGCACGTTAGCGTGACGGGTGCCGAACGCGCAGCATAGAGGCCCGG